>OCZT010000150.1_pt1 | contig 64813 bp, 47 predicted proteins | sample 1539031 | NCBI WGS metagenome assembly OCZT01 (sample SAMEA3539308, study PRJEB22396) | soil metagenome | biome: tundra; feature: field; material: soil | place: USA | collected 2010-05 | depth 0.15 m
TTTAAGAAAGCTTTGAGTTCTAATCATAATCAAATTCCAAAGGTAATAACCGTTGATAAGAATCCAACTTATCCACCTGCTATAGATAAACTGAAAAATGATAAAATACTACCTAAAAACGTAGGTATTCGACAAATCAAGTATTTGAATAACATTATAGAACAAGATCATAGATCTATAAAACGAATCGTTAATCCAATGTTAGGATTTCAGTCTTTTCGATCTGCTAATAAGACTTTAAAAGGAATTGAAGCTATGAATATGATCAAAAAAGGACAAGTAAATGATCTAAATTACTATGTTTTTAATGAAGTCAAATACATTAATCAATTGTTTGGTATTATTTTATAATGTTAGTACATTTTCCTTGAATATTTTGATTTTTATTCATTACTTATAGATTTACATATTTTTTTGAAGTTTTTGCAACGGAACCTAGAAAACTAGGTTATGTGATTTATGAGATGATTAGTTTCCTTATTTTACTTATGCTACTCTTATTAGTTCCCAACATATTCTCACATTTTACATGAGAAAATTTTATCAATAAATCTCAATTCCGTTCTTTTACAACCGCTTCTAGAAAATTCAATATTTTAGGTTATGAAGTATGAATTGTATATGTTTCTGCTAAAACTATTTTGTGACTTGTTTGGGTAATATTTTTGAGTATATATATTAATGTGGGACAACGCACTGGACAAAGCATTCTGCAAAGTTCGATTTTTTATTTAACCTTACCGATCAATTGGGTAAAGCTTCATTGATAAATGTTAACAGCAATTTGGAATCAGTATTTATTTAACGCTATTAAAACTGTTTATATAGTCAAAATTAATATATTGATAAATCTGCGGGAAACAGAATATAACTTTTTGGCAGGATAATAATAGAGAGTTTTGTAGAAATTTCTCGAAAACCTTCTAAATCTCAGCAACTATTTCATCCTAGCAAAAATCAGTTGGTTGATATCTATTTTGATTATTAATTGGTGAAAAATGAAAAAAATGAGCAATAAATGAAAAAAGCATAACCAATAGCCGACAGTTATCTAAAATAAGTCAATCGAAATTTGTTAATCTGATCCTACTTAACATGGTATTGATACTGTTCCTGACTGAATAATAGTATCCAAAGGAAAAAGTAGTAGGCTTTTCAAGAAGAATAAAAAGATATATAATTAGATGAAGTTTTAGTGCATTATTTTCGACTTTTTCAGAGTTCAAGAGAATTATAAACAAAAAAAGAGAAAATGAAGTTTTATAGACGAGCACACCTGCAAAGGCAAGAGACTTACTCAACCTAAATGGATATCAATAGAAATGTTAATTACAGATTTATCAAAATATTAACTATTTAATGAGATAGCACCAAATCTAATTATTGGAGATATTATACTTCAGCTACAAAATATATAAATTTGATAAAATCAACTTTAAGATAGTTTTATTCTTAAAATGGAGATCTCAAAATGAATATATCTATAATCTTAGGCACAAGACCAGAAATTATAAAAATGTCTCCACTGATAAGAGAATGTGAGAAAAGGAATCTTGATTATTTTATTCTGCATACTGGCCAACATTATTCCTTTGAGATGGATAAGGCTTTCTTCGACGATCTTGAATTGCCAAAACCAGATTATAATCTCGAGGTAGGCTCTGGAAGTCATGCAGAGCAAACAGGTAAAATTATGGTAGGTATAGAAAAAGTCATTCTTGATGAAAAGCCAGATGTGGTATTAGTTCAGGGTGACACAAATACTGTACTTGCTGGTTCTCTTGCTGCTTCCAAAGTGAATATAAAAGTTGGCCATGTGGAGGCCGGTCTAAGAAGTTATGACAGAAGCATGCCAGAAGAAATAAATAGAGTTGTTGCGGACCATGTTTCGAATATTCTCTTTGCTCCCACCGAGCTCTCAAAACAAAATTTGCTGAAAGAGGGAATTGAAGAAAGTAAAATATTTATAACTGGTAATACAATTGTTGATGCTGTTTTTCAAAATTTAAAAATTTCTAACAATAAAGGAAATGTTTTGAATAATTTGAAATTGAAATCAAAAGAATACTTTCTTCTTACATGTCATAGGGCTGAAAACGTTGATAATCGGGAGCAGATGAGTAAAATATTGAAAGGTATTTCCATGATTCAAAAAGAATACTCTATGCCCGTAGTGTTTCCGGTACATCCGCGGACATGGAAAATGATTCTAGAATTTGGGTTTTCATTGAAAGACATTACGTCTATAAGGCCAGTAAGTTTTCTGGAGTTCCTTCAACTTGAAGCTAACGCCAGACTCGTATTTACTGATTCTGGCGGTGTTCAGGAGGAAACCTGCATCCTTGGAACACCCTGCATAACACTTAGAGATAATACAGAAAGACCAGAAACACTCGACGTAGGCTCTAATACACTGGCAGGTGTTGAATCTGATCGCATCGTGCAATCAGCTGTCAAAATGACGAAGGTAAATAAAAGCTGGATTAATCCTTTTGGAGATGGAAAAGCTGCAGAAAAAATTATTGATACGTTGATAATCGAATAATAAGCTTCCTTTGAGGGTTTATATGTATATTTGTATATTTCTATCAAATTTTCTGGGATGCCCTTGGCAGAACATCAACGATTATTTACAAGATTCCATGAAACTTGGAGAATTTAATTTATTGAACCAATAGCTATCCAGGTCCTCTTTGCAATTTAAGCGATTTTTAGTACCTCAGTTACACTAATTTGACAATATACTATTAATATAGATATATATATATATATATTCCAGAAGTTTGATGAAAAATTCAGAAAAAAATCAGAGTTCACTTATGTTTTCTATCCAAATCCGGATTGTAAATATATTCACTTCCCACATATCCACACAAAAATGCCATACATTTTTCTTAATATAGCGGTGGCTTAAAAAATAATCTGATTTTTAACGAATCCGACATTTTCAGATGTGAACAAGATGATTTTTATAAACCTCTTATTTTTAAGGGTTATTCGATACCGTTTATAGTCCCCACGATTAAATTAAGGGGTTTATCTAAATTTTCACAAGTGTAGAATGTCGATTCTGTTGAATTTCTGAGAAAAAAATGTAAAAGGCAAAGGCATATGTCATATGAATAATTAGAGAGTTCAAAAAATGTTATCCACAAATGAGGTAAAGTATTATGATAATCGAACAAATATTTTTTAAAATAATCTTCGTAAAGACGAATTAATTATCCAGTTAACCCTAGAAATAGTTATAAAAGGAATGGAATCTAAACCGTTAGATACTGTATTGAAAGTTTGATAATTTATAGGAAATTTCGATAAACTTCTATGAATTTGAGTATTTTGAGAGTTTATATATCTTAACATTAATTTTTACTAACAAATATTTTTACTTATTTTGTTCCAAAGTATCCCTTATCTTTGTAACCATTTCATTTTTTCTGAAAAACTTACCTGCGAATCGGAAGTGATACAGTCATTTTTTTGAATATTCCAATTAGCTTATGATCTTTTCCAATTAATTCTATGAGGTTTATATCCAAAGTGTGATTCATTACCCTTTTTTTGTTCAGGTTTGGCCTCTAATGATCGTTGTTTTTGCTTAATTCTCTAGAGGTTTATTCGAGTTTGCATATCCATAATTTAAATGTATAATGATGGCTTCCTAATTAATTTTCATTTTTTGATTTTCAAAATCAAGAAAATTGAGTTGGCTTTGCAACTGTCCCTTATTTATTTTTCTTCTCGGTTATCATAATCATTTTTCTGAATGACCGGACTGCGGTAATGTCTCGTATGTGGTCAGACGACTAAGAAATTTTTTGAAATAAATTCGATCTATACATTCTTTCTCAATTCAAAGTCAGAAAGATCTATTGCTGTAAAACAAACATTTGTGACATAATAATTATGTCAGCTTCGTGTCTACCTCAGGTGATTGTTTTGTTTGAAGATGTGAACTCAAAAAATGATACGAACAGATTTTTAAGCAATTAAGGAATCAATTTCAGCAAATTTATCTCTAACTGACTAAAAACATTTGTATTCTTCTTTAAGAGCAAAATAAGTAAGATTTTTCATGAGTAAAAATTATCATTAAAGACTCAAACTTTCCAATACTTAAGTGCTTGGAATTTATCGAATACTTTCTCCATTATGGATTCTATTATGATTCTGCAGTACTGTTAAAATTATTTAAATATAGTGAGCTATCAGAGTTTTGTTCTTGGAGTAAAGATTGTCTTGATTATATGATGAAAAATCAGGGGAATATGATTCCTGAAGAAATATGAGGGGCAATATTTTTTGAGTTTGACACTTCCAAAGAAAAAAACGCTAAAAGCATCCAATATGATTTATGAGAAAAGAAGTATTCGTGGAGTTACTGGACTAGTAGGAATACATGTTTGATAATATTTGTGAGTCTTCGATCAAATCCGATAAACAAGAGTTCCCGAATTTTCAAGAATATTGTAGAGAGTCTTGATGTTAAGATCTACCACAATTTATGAACATGAACAAAGATTAAAAGCTAGTTACAAAATTAAAAAAAATTGCAACTTACCGGAAATAGAGTTTGCTCCATCGATAAATTATTATAATTTAAGAGATGGCCGAAATATTTCTGAACAATATTTGTCAAAGATATGATCTTCAACCCGCTCACATACTTTAGTATAATTTTTGGATTTGGGGTCGTGCTTACTCATTGTTTTTTTGACTTCAGCGTTCATTTTATCAAGAATTGTCTGATCGAAACCTTCTGTATTCTCCATAGTAAACATAAAAATCATGCTCTGTAGCTACCTTGTCTTGTACTTGCGATCCTGAATTGATTAATTTAAATATTGCAGACATAATATAATTATACGAATTTAAGTTACAAACAAACATATCAATTTGATAATTTATTTTATTATTCGTTAGAGGTTTTTAATTATACTCAAAAATTATTTTGTTTCAATAACTAAGTGTTTTTATTAACTGCCTTATATATTAATTGCATATTAGACCACATCGTTATCCATAATATAAGAGCCTGGTACCCTAAAAAATCTCATATTTTATCTTTTTGCAAGCTTTTCATGTTGAGCAACCGGAAATTCAAGCATGCTTCGAACGTTAAAACACTGATTTGTTTATTCATATAAATATTTTAGCTTCTGTCAGTAGTTTTGATCCCGTCATTTTCAAAAAAAATATACAAATATGGAGATATATATCTCTATTTAAGGTAATGAAGTCGTTGATTGTAACACAACAAACTATTATACACTCTCTATGTACAGTCAGTCTATTTTCTGCATTCTCAATATTATATAGTATCGTTGATATAATAACTTTACCTTATGAAGCAAATTATAGCTATCAATAAATTCTTAATCTTTTATTTCATGTTGTAACATTTTCTAATAATTCTCTTGAAACTGTAATCAGCAATTCAGAGTCAAAAATACCATAAATAAAAATTCCCCAAGATGATGCCATTTTTTTAATTATATTAATTACAATTCTATTTACAAAATTCATTTTTCATTTAGGAAAATAACCTGTGAGGTAATGGTACGACTGTCGATGCAATTGAAAACCATGTTAAAAATCAAGGGGACTAGAAGGAAAAACGCCGATATGCAAATTAAAATATTCTATCCTGAATAATTAATGTATGTCCAATTTATGGCGTGAACATACTCAGTTGCTTGTAGTAAGGTGTACAACCGCAATTTTGATTTGCATCCAGAACTTTTATTAATTTTCCCAAATATATAGGTTTAAGTTTGCTGGATCATACAAAAAAGTAAAGCTGTAAGGCCAGTTCTATTATGCTTAAATGCGGCTAGAACCTTCTTTTAACGGTCAATATATAATTAAAGTCATTGATGCGATTATTTCAAAGAAGAAATGGTGATTTAATGAATCTTGAACAGATTTTAAAAGATACTTTTAGAGGAGAAACCACCGAAGTCGGATGGTATCTTGCAATGTCAAAAGTTGCTGAGAGTGAAGGATTTGCAGATATTGCAGTATACCTCCGCCAGATTGCTATGGATGAAGCCTGGCATGCTACGGAAGTAGCTGAGATTCTTGGACTTGTTAAAGAAAAAACTCTTGATAATCTGGAAATGATGCTATCAGGAGAAAGCAAAGCTGAATTTGAGAAAGCTGAAGCTGCAAAAATAGCTAGAGAGGAAGGCAACATAAGAGCTGCTCTTTTTTTTGAAAGAGCTTCTTTGGATGAAGCCAGACATAAAGCAGGGCTGAATGGTTTTTTAGGAAGGCTTAAAAAGAAACAGTGAAATAAATAAAATATATATTCTGATCCATTTTTTTGTTATTGTGAAATCAGTTATCTAGTTTATGTTACAGTATCATTCGTTGTTCATCGGTTAAGGAATCTATGACCTTTTGGATGTAAATTTGGCATGAGAATACGTGGAGGAATTGGTTTATTACTTACTATAATTTTAAATTAATTTTGAGATGGAATTATTTCAGAATAAAATGGTGATTTCTTAAATGGTAACAAAATTCATATTATATGCAGAGTATTTTGATAAACCCGTAAATTTTGTCATGTATTTATAGATAGTATATATCTGATTCGTGAAAATCAGATGTTTATCAAGATCCTCTGTACTTGTATTGTGAGAGAGCTACAACCATCTCTAATCTCTAAATAAGGTTTAATTGCCCCCTTAGAAAAAACGAATTTTTTGATGGCCTAATAATTCGGGTACTTTTCCTATTAGTATACTTATTTAATGTCAACAGGCGAAAAGTATATACTTGTTAACAATTGTATATTTAAAGATTAAAGGACAATATCTGTAGAATATTGTCCTTTGATCTTTAAATTGATTATTTCATGCTTTAGATTCTGGTGCCTTTTTATTTGACCAAAGAGATCCTCGCTGCAGTTAAATCACAAAAATGGTACCAAGAGTTGTGACCAGAAAACTTAGGAGTTTTACTCAGACATAATCAAAATATCACCTCCGATATATTTCAGAAACTTTTGATCAATCCATCCACCCATTAAGTATACTATTCATTTTGATCCGATTTTAAGAGGTTCATCCATGAGTGTAAAAATTACTGAAACAGTCCTTCGGGATGCACACCAGTCTCTCCTGGCAACTAGAATGCGGACAAGAGACATGCTCAAAATGGTTGAACAATTAGACAAAATTGGTTATTTCTCCCTTGAAATGTGGGGAGGTGCTACCTTTGATAGTTGTATTCGTTATCTGAACGAAGATCCTTGGCAACGCTTGAGGGACATAAAGAAGAGGATGAAAAATACCTATGCTCAGATGCTTCTCAGAGGCCAAAATCTTGTTGGATACAGGCACTATTCAGATGACGTAGTCGAGAAATTTGTTACGAAGTCTTATGAAAATGGAATTGATGTTTTTCGGATTTTTGATGCTGTCAACGATATCCGAAATATGGAATTTTCTATCAAAATGGCAAAAAAACTTGGTGCTCATGTACAGGGTACAGTTTGCTATACTCTCAGTCCAGTGCATACGGTTGAAAAGTATGTAGAACTTGCAACGCAACTTGAAGAACTGGAATGTAATTCCCTTTGTATCAAAGATATGGCAGGTTTGCTTTCCCCAAATGAAGCCACTAACATAATCATTGAAATGAAAAAACAAATATCCATCCCTATTTCTCTGCACTGCCACTGCACCTCTGGGATGGCCCCGATGAGTTATATGGCAGCTTGCTACGCAGGAGTGGATATTCTGGATACCGCTCTTTCTCCTCTTGCCTGTGGGACTTCTCAACCTGCCACTGAGACTGTTATAGCGGCTCTTAAAGGTACACCTTATGATACTGGTCTGGATCTGGAGCTTTTCAAGGAAATTGTTGCATATTTCAAAAATTTAAAAGAAAGATATAGAGGAGTACTTGATCCCATCTCTGAACAGATTGATACCAATGTCCTTATCTATCAGATCCCTGGAGGAATGCTCTCAAATCTGGTATCTCAATTAAAGGAGCAGAATGCTCTTGACAAATACGAGGCTGTTCTCGATGAAATGCCAAGAGTTCGAGAGGAACTTGGATATCCACCCCTTGTTACCCCCACGAGCCAAATAGTGGGTACCCAGGCGGTACTTAATGTTCTCATGGGCGAACGCTACAAAGTTATTCCAAAAGAAGTGAAGGATTATGTTCGCGGGCTTTATGGAAGATCTCCCGCTCCATTAAGACCTGAGATCATAGGCAAGATTATCGGAGACGAAGAACCTATTAACTGTCGTCCTGCAGACCTCCTAAAGCCTGAATATAATCAGAAAAAAAAAGAGGCTGAGGACATGGGTATAGCAAAATCCGAGGAAGATATTCTTACCTACATTCTCTATCCAGCTATTGCCCCAAAGTTCCTAAAAGGAGAAGTCGAAGAAGAACTTCTTAATGTAGTTACCCGTGATACTGCAGTTCAAAATGAGTCTACAATACCAACTCATTTCAAGGTTGAGGTGGACGAAGAGGTCTACGAGGTAAAGGTTGAGCCTCTCGACAGTGGAGTTTCCATATCCAAATTGTCTCCTAAAAAATCGAGTGCTCAATCCGTTGAAGGCGCTGTGAAAAGCTCAATGCGGGGTATGGTTCTTTCTATTAAGGTCAAAGTTGAGGACGTTGTTGCAGAAGGCGATACAATTGCTGTCGTCGAAGCTATGAAGATGGAGAACTCTATTCATGCCTCTCACTCAGGTATCGTTAAAGAAATATTTGTTTCAGAGGGGGACACTGTATCTCCTGGTGATATAATACTGTCAATTCAATAAATAAACTATGGAAGGTACTATGTTCAAAAAAGTACTCGTTGCAAACCGCGGTGAGATTGCTATTAGGGTTATGCGCGCTTGTCGAGAGCTTGGAATTTCTACTGTAGCTGTCTGCTCTGAAGCCGACAAAAATGCACTTTTTGCCAAATATGCAGATGAGGCCTACTTGATAGGTCCGGCTCCTTCCAGCAAAAGCTATCTGAATATTGAAGCTATTCTTGCAGTTTCAAAAAACACGGGCTCTGATGCAATACATCCAGGCTATGGTTTCCTTTCAGAAAATCCTGCCTTTGCAAAGCGTTGTGAAGAGGAAGGATTTATTTTTATAGGGCCTCCTAGCCATGTGATTGCTGAGATGGGAAACAAGATAAAAGCCCGTCATCTTATGATGAAAGCAGGAGTATCTGTTGTACCTGGGACGAAAGATGCAGTAGATAATGTGGACGAGGCTGAAGTATTTGCAGAAAATATTGGATACCCGGTTATAATTAAAGCATCTGCAGGAGGTGGTGGGATCGGAATGAAAGTAGCTCATTGCAGGGAAGAATTGGTGACTACTTTCGGTTCTACAAAGCAGATGGCTGATTCGGCTTTTGGGGACTCTTCTGTTTTTATTGAAAAATATTTAAAAGAACCTAGGCATATAGAGATTCAGATACTGGCAGATTCATATGGAAATACAATTTATCTCTCTGATAGGGAATGCTCCATCCAGAGGAGACATCAGAAGCTTATCGAAGAAGCGCCTTCTCCTATCATGACCTCTGAACTCAGGGCACAGATGGGGGAAGCCGCAGTAAAAGTGGCAAAGGCAATTGGTTATGTAAATGCAGGTACAGTGGAGTTCCTTTATTCAAGAGGTGATTTCTATTTTCTTGAGGTCAATACCCGTTTGCAAGTTGAACATGGGATTACTGAAATGGTTACTGGTATTGATATTGTAAGGGAACAGCTCAGAATTGCGTGGGGAGAGAGAGTTAATTTTATACAGGAAGATATCTGTATTAATGGGCATGCTATTGAATGTAGAATCAACGCTGAAGATCCATTAAATGACTTCGCTCCTTCCCCTGGAAAGATTAGAGGATATCGATCTGCAGGTGGCCCGGGCGTCAGAGTTGATAGTGGAGTACATACAGGTTATACAATTTCACCTTATTATGATTCAATGATCTCTAAGCTATGTGTATGGGAAAGGACAAGAGATTTAGCGATCGCCAGGATGGAAAGAGCTCTGTACGAGTATGTGGTTGTGGGAGTAAAGACTAACATCCCATTCCATAAAGCTGTCATGCGCGACCCAGATTTTCGCAGTGGCAATATTACAACTGCTTTTATTGAAGATCACAACATTCTGGAATCTGTTGAAGGTATCGTCAAATCAGAAGCTGAAAAGGGGGATACTCTAGCTTCGGCAATCGAAGCAAAAGACAAAAAGGTTGCAGCTATTACAGCTGCAGTGTATGCCTATGTCAGCATGGCTCAGAAAATGCAGCGTTAACAAGCACCTTTCCGAGAAACATGAACTAAATTTATTCCCTAGTACCATATGTTGCATCATCTTGCCATGGGAGAATAAACTAAAGAAATAAATACTGTGGAACGTATAGAGATTTATATGGGGTGCATTGATGGGAGATAAAAGATCTCAAATTATCAAGGAACTTAAAGATGCACAGAAAAGCCCTGTTTCTGGAGAAGAAATGGGGCTTAAGTTAGGGATTTCCAGAACAATGGTCTGGAAATATATCAAGGCCCTCAAGACTGATGGTTATGAGATAGGATCGTCACCCAAAAGAGGTTATGTCCTTAAATCCGTACCTCAATTTCTATACCCGGAAGAAATCCAAATGGGGCTTAAAACAACTCTTCTGGGGCAGAAGATTCATTATTTCGAGGAGGTGAATTCTACAAATAGTATTGCAAAGGAAATCGCGGCTTCCGAAGGGGAAGGCACGCTCATAATCTCTGAAATACAGAAGGTAGGCAGAGGCCGCTTGGGCAGAGAATGGATCTCTCCGCATGGCGGCATATGGATGTCCGTGATCCTCAAACCAGGCATTCCTATCAGGCATGCTTCAAGACTTACTCTTGTTGCAGGGCTTGCAGTCGCAAATGCTATTCGTGATATAGGCCTTGACGCACGTATCAAATGGCCTAATGATGTCCGCATCGATGGGAAGAAAGTATGTGGAATCCTTACTGAAGCGAATGCTGAGATGGATAGAGTGGACTATGTAGTATTGGGAATAGGGATTAATGTGAATATGGACTTAAAAGATATTCCCGAGTCTTTCCGTTCAGGCTCAACGACTTTAAAAGTTGAGCTTGGAAGACATATAAAAAGAGTTTCATTTCTTCAAGACTTTCTCTCCGAGCTTGAGCAGCAGTACATAAATTTTAAGACCCGACCTTTTTCACATATCCTTAATGACTGGCTTGCTCTTTCAGACACCATTGGAAAAGATGTTAAGGTCATTACACCTTCTCGAATTATAGAAGGTAAAGCTGTGGGAGTAACTCCTGACGGAGCTCTTGTAATAAGAAAAGCAGACGATACCAGGGAAGAAATTATTGCAGGCAGATGCATTTATGCTCGTCCCAAGTAAACCCGAAAAGAAAGAAAATGAGAGAATAAATATTCTCCCTTTATTTTCCTTTTTCCTTGTTATATCTATATTCTTTTCAGTTATTTTCTCTATGTCACCTGCCTTAGCTACCGGCTCTGGGAAGAAGCTCTCTATTGTTCTGATCAATGGAGACAAAATTTATGTGAAATCTGGAAGCTATCATACTTTTTTGCAGGATTATCAGCTTTATGTGAAAGGAACAGATACTGAAGGGAAAAGGGTATGGCTTGAGCTTCGTAGAGAAGGGACTCCGCTCAAGAATGACATTGTCACTGAAGACTCTCAATTTAAATATTCAAGTGACTCAATCGAAATTCTTAATCTAACGGTAAGCACTGTATACGCAGGTGCAGACGGGGTTTTGGTAGAGTTCTCACCTGTATATCAACACCTGGATCCCAAGCTTCCTATTCCACAAACACTTGATGGATCTCTATCCAATTCTTTGGACAATAAACCTTATGAATCAAAGGGCTCAGAGACTCAAGTTGAAGGTTTTGATATACCTTTTTTCCTCTTGGGGCTGGGGTTTATACTTCTGATTACAGGTTTTTTTGCTGGAAAGAGGTAGAAAAAATAAATTACCTATATTTACAGCAATCTATTCTCACTTCTAATTTAATCTCTATAGTATCCACTGATTTTTGATAAAATCAAGCTTATTTTTAGCTCAAGTTGATTTGAAAATATTTATGAGTATGATATCATTTCATATATTGGATGAAACATTCAAAATTTTTGTAATAATTATGAGAACTATTCAACCTGAGCAAAGCAATATTTATAATTATCTCTACTAAACTTAAATGAGCAAATCTCGATTGACTAATTTTATTTAACTTTAGGATACGATCATGGTTTTTATTCATCCATTAGTCAATAATCGGAAGCATCTGTTGTATCGAAATAGATATTTTTTTTAATTTATTTTTTATAAATTGAATGGTTGCCAATTGAGCTATCAATATCATCTAAATTAGCAAAAATATACCTTTTGGCTTCATTTTCAAGAAGTTTATTGTAGGCATAAAGTTAATTAAGTCTTTTCGATGAACTTTGTAAATCTATGTTTAATCTCCTTGTAATCCTTATATCGTTAGTTCTATGGATAATTGAGCAACAAAGATAAAAGAATAGCCCAATAAATGCTACTGATCTGATCATACTCTCTATGGCTTGATCTTATTTTTTTCAATGAGTTCAATACTTCCCCTAAAAAATCTGCATAATTGCAATCCCCTTAATAATGTAAAATCCGTGTAGTCTAACAAAATCAAATTTAGTTAGCCTAGTAAGATCACATTTCAGATTTTGTGCAGTCTCTAATAACTATTTATATTCATTTGTAATTTTTCCTTTAAAATGAACAAATAAAACTTCATCTATAAATCTTAATTCATTCTCATCCAGGTACTTCCTACAAATTTCTCAATTTTTCGGTTGAATTTAGCTGTAATTACAAATTAAGCTCTTTTTCATACATTTTTGAGAGAAATTCCAAGTTGAAAAATTATCTATCCATTTATATAAGGTTCCCAATTTATCCCCCTGATTTCGATCCTATCGAATAATTATTTTGTAAGGGTTGAATATTTTTTGCTTAGCTCATTTACGTGGATAAAATCAAGTATTATTTGAGGGCAATTGAGACTTTAAGACATTTTAATCGGATTTAACGGACTGAATAGATTTTTGCTATCACTTTTTGGAACAAAAACTGAAAGAAACGCTCCTAGCACTCTTAAGTTTATGTTTCGGCCTGCAATATGGCTTAGAAGCCTTATTAAACCTACAAAACGAAAAGTTTTGGCTTACATTGATTATTATCGATAAGAATTTTTGATAGCAGCTGCTTTGTTAGATGATTCAGAAATGAAATCCGCATATTCCACATGCGATCCTTATCTAGCGTTTGCAAAACAGGCGGGAGCAGTGCCACCGACTGCGACAAAATAAACTCATAAAGCTGCAAGAGATATTTTTAAAAGAACTGCTAAGGGTACCATAAGCGGATTTATAAAACATATCGGAACTGATGCGAGTGTGTATTAGACACAACCCTGTTATTTAAACGAGTCACGACCTGCTTTCGTTGGCGAGTGCATATTTTTAGTGGGGAAAAGAAAGAAGGAAGAACGATCTAAAATCTTTCTTGTCAAGTAACCGGTGCAGACACTCTCAGAGTTGCCTGTGTCCTCTTATAGGAAATGATATAAAAATCATTGTTCCTATATGTGACACAATTCTTATCGAATGCAACGAAAAAAAGGCAGATGAGATTAAAGATGTTTATCCCAATGCTGAGGTCATTGATTGCACGACTGTAAACGCGTGGGAGGATAGCAGTATCATAGTCCACATCAATAAATACTGAAAAGGCAAAATCATTATGGTTAAACTGTGGACCACAGTTTGCATTGTGGGTCCTGCGCTTTCTGCAATCGAGCAAGGTTTTGAAGTGTATGTAGTAGCCGATGCCCGTGGCGATATCACGGACGAAACGCATGAACGAGCTCTGGAACGTATGATTCTATGCGGCATAAGGCAGATGACATCGACGCAATATTTGCTAGAGTTACAGCGTGATTAGGCGCTCGTTGATACTTACGAAACCGTTAAAGGAATTGTTGTCATTGGAGGCAAAAAAATGCGTGGGACGCGATAGACCGGCAGCCAGGCGGCAGTCCTGCAAGTTCGTTCTGCCTATACTCATTAAGAAGGATCGGTTATCGATTAGCGCTGTGTTGATGGAAAAAGCAATGAAATCTGGATAACCTGAATCTGGTTTTTGCACCCCAAATTACGTCCTAAATATGTGAGACCTCCTGATTTAATATGAGACCATAAGAATTAGAAGATTGAGAATACTGGCGTACAATTGGGGCTTCTGCTAATGTCTATAGCCAGATATAGGGACAGTAATCGAAATAGGATTCCCAAAGGAGCTAAAGTATGATTCAAACTACTGACTGAGATGGAGGCCAGCAAGGATGCAGCCCTATTCAACAGATTTTTATCTTCATGAGATGACACAAGAATTTAAAATATCTATCATGGAGGGTAAACCGATAGTTTTCACAATAGATTGCTGAAGCTAAAATATTAGTACCATAATGGATTGGATATCTCATCGATTCAGGAAAGGCAGCTTTATTAAATATTTCACAATCAGAAAAGGTTTTCATAAAACTTTGAACTTATTCTGTTGTTTCTTAATATATCATTCATTTCCAGGAAATGTTTTTTTACTGTTATTTCACGGTTCTATTACCTGAAAAAATCTATAAAATTGTATTTCAAGTTCAAGATTTGAAAGACCATGCTTTGCTTTAAGGAAATCATTTTAAAAATAATTTTACTTTAGCTCTGTGTCTTTTTCAAAAAATTTTCCTGTATAATATGTGGCTCAAAAATGATATGAAAAGGTTTCTAATGAATTCAGGAATCAATTTCAACAAGTTTGCCACCAACTTATTTGAGATTTATTTATTATCCTATAAAAGTAAAACAAATAAAAGTCTTCAGGAGTAAATCTTATTGTTCAGGATTTAAACTATTCAATAATCAAATGCAAAGGTTTTTTATAGAAATTCTCTTAAGTCTCTAGTGTAACCCAAGTTTGGGTTTTCATGCACTGAGATATATTTTATCTAAATAGTCTCAATGAAGTGAAGACGAAAGAACTGGAACACGATACCAAGTACATTTTGGAAATTAAATGAATCAAATGATAAAAGGCGATAAAAAACCAACTACGTTTCTATGCAACTTAACCGGGTTATATTTCAGGAAACACCTCTGTAAATAGCAAAATTAATTAATATTTCTCTCTGTATGCCTATTGTTCATATGGTTGGTTTATACTTACGAATTCGAAGTATGATAAAGTCCTTATTTGAAGTATGATAAAGTCCTTATATTTATCAGGTGGAATAAGCATGCTTGAAGTATACTGCGATTCTTCTTATTACGAAAATGAGGACTCATATATTGGTTGTACTGTGCTTAGAAACGAGAGGCAGATCCACCAATCCACCACTAAAACCAAGAATTGCCTTGGAAGCAATCTTAATTGCGAACTTGAAGCCCTTGATTTCGCAGTCACCCTGGCTAATATTTTTTCCGAAAATGACACAGAGATAATTATTTATAATGATTCCACAGAGGCTGTAAAATTTTTTCAGGCTAAAAGGGAAGAAGTTGAAAAGAAGTTTTTGGGATCCAGTGTCAGCTTTGAATACATACCCAGAGAAAAAATAAATCAGGTAATTGCCGATAGCCTTTCTAAAAAGTTTCCTATCTTTTCCCTGAATGTTCCTACCTTAAAAGTTGAATCTTTTTCACGGTGCGAAGGCATTCTATCAGATATTGCTAGAAACGGACGTACCGTTCTTTATCTAGAAAAAGATGAGGAATTGTCTACGAAAAAAAAGATCTGCTACAGGCTATTAATCCGCACAGTGGATAAAATACTCTCAGATGAACTACTTTATATTGTAAAAAAGGGGGGTTTAGGCGCTCAGGTCAAGGTTGGAGAGGAGATAAGGAGAAATCTATCTGATCCAAGGGTCATTGATGTCCTGAAAGCAAAGGGTATAAGTCTTGAAGATTCTTATTTCCTGATAACAGATGATACCTGGGGTCTACGAGGTACCGATAATCAGGCATACTCTATCTTGCCCTATTCTGTTCCTCACAAAATTATCTGTGATGAAGTTGACAGATCTTCTAAAAATCTTTTTAGGCGAGTCGAGCGCTTTAAGTAATTCCCCTTTCAGACGTCTTCCGCTTTCCTTACCAAGGTATTTTTGACTTGATAATTCTTTTTGTTATTTTGTTCACTACATCAAATTTATATGAATAAAATATACTCCGCTATAGACGTGAGAAGTAAATGTGACAAAGTCAAGGTAATTGTAATAATAATATAAGATAGTGTACCGATTTTTCTGTAAAATCATAAATTTTAATAATTTATGAGGATGGAAATCTCACATCAAGAAAGCCAAATTATGCATATTATGTATAAATTTCACATGCTATTTAAGGCAAATTTGCGACACCGCTGAATTTTCACATATTAAGTACATTCAAAAATGTAGGACTTTTTCGGATCTTGATCCCCTCGTAAAGATTACGAATGTTGTACATATATGACTATTATTCAGGGTCAATAGTCTGAATGCATCACAAGCTTCTCAAAAAAGACTTAGTTTTGCGTTTTTTAGAATAAGCTTGATATTATCATTTTTTTGTTGCTTCAAGCTTTTTCTCAGTTTTCAATAAATAGTGTAATCTATCACCTCTTGATCCCATTGGATAGACTTATATCTTTTTTAACCACTGTTTCTACAACTTGCTTTTCAGTATATTTTTGAGGTCTATTAGATATTTGCTAGTTCCAAAAATACTTTATATTCCTTCTCCCGAGTATCTTTTCTATTATCAAAACGGAATTCCTACAAAAATCCTGATATTTTCTTTATCTTTTTGTTCCATTTTTGCTGATTTTCCAGTATTAAAATATTTATTCTTCTTAGTTCTCTTGGTTTTTTGTCACATTTTCACAAAGTCCATAAGGAAATTTATTTCATCATCTTCAAGTTTTTTTATGAAATAAAGATTTGAAGGGATTCATGTATTACTGTGGCAATTAATTAAATTGTTGGGACAATAGACTCAAAGCCTCTTAACGTGCCGAATATCCACAGCAACTCCTCTATTGGACTTTGTCATTTCATTCCCGCTCATACGTGACCTGCCTACGCAGAGGGCTCGATCTCCAAGAACAATCACTTCATCATTAGGTCTTATTTGCGGATCCGCGTTCAGTATTCCCGGAGCAAGAACGGAATTGCATGGGACAAAATCATCTATATTTACTACGTATTTCCCATTTTTTGACATAAGTTCCCCTCCATCAAGCGAAAGAGCAAGCATACCATACTGTGGAACTAAAGTTGCAAATTGTTTTTTCCCAACAAAGAGCTGGTATTTTGGGAAATGGCCTTTGACAACAAGCTTTTCTACTTTTTCATCGAAGAGAAGTCGGCTAGCTTCTCCAAACTGATAAGTTGCAATTGCCTTCATAATATTCTTCTTTTTCTCTTCTGCATTCAAGCTTTTCTTGCTAAAATCTCCAGCTGTGCAAAAAGATTCAACAATATTTTTTAGGTTTGAAAGAGCTTCTGTCGACACAAGATTTTCTTTAGCTGTGTAGATTATTTCAATTTCAAGTTTATTTGCTACTCTCTCGCAAATTTCTTTGTATGCCCCATCTACATGTGCTATCACTTTTTTATAACTATATTTAGAGAGATAAGTTTCAAGGCAGCCGGAAACCCAATTTTTTTCTCCTTCGTCCCAATGTCCCGTAACTGCAGTATCGTAATGAGCTGCAGGATATGTTAGTTCTAGTTCTCTGGGCACTATTCCAAGTGGTGAAGTTAATATTACTTCATGAATAAACTTGCGATATTTTCCAAGGGCCAAAATGAATTTCTGATGTGATTGAGAGGTTGAATAAGGTTTTTTGGCTGCACATGGGAGAATCAGGAGAATATCAAGATCTGGAGGGTTATATCTTTCATTTACACGCTTTGCGAACCTTGTCACTTCTATTCGAGATAGCGCTTCCGAAGTATCTACAAGGAGCTGGTTTTGCCGGAAAGCAGGAACTTTTTCCTCAAGATAATAATATTCAAAATCTCCAAGGCGTAGCAGGGCTGTTAGCCAGGGCCTGACCCTACACTGGCCTTCAACATATTCTCGCAGTGTTCCTGTTCGTATTCTTTCACGGATAAGGGAAAGCTCTGACTCAAGGGCATTTCTATTGTGCGCGATCAAAAATTTTGCTCTATCATTTTTCGGGAGATTTCTTATCTCTGCTGGCTTTGTGTGAGCACATACCCTGCATCTACAGGGAAATTCTGTCAGGTTTTCAAGATGAAAATTGCCTGAATTTATGAGATAAATGTCTGAATAAGCTGCAATTACTGTCCGGGTATCATCTAGGACATCGATTCCAAAATAGATTAGCATTGCTACATTTTCAGGAAGCGCTAGGTTTGGAGCATATAATGCCGTATCTGGGAGAATGCGGTCTTTCAGCTTAAAAAGGATTTCGAGGAACTTTCGAGCATTATTTTCAAAGATTCCGGCACCTTCCATTATATAAAGGTCACTTCTCAGAATATCTCCTTCTGTCCTGAGAAGGGAACCTAGGGGGCCTTCAGTTTTTTTCCCACAGTCAATGGTTAATGTTCCAATCTTTCCTCTTGATTCGGTTGAGATAAAAGGGGGGTAAACCTGATGTGATAGGATTATAAGAGTTCCATTTTTTGTTTTTTCCCGGATTTGTTTTATGTGTTCTTCAAGCTTTACATTGGATTCAACACCCCAAAAGCTACCTACATCTATAATGGAGCCAGGATTTTTAATGTTCCCGAGCTCTGAAGTATTTATAATGCAGGGAGTAAGAAGTTCTGGTACTAACATAAATTTCCCGATTCTGGCTGCCCCATCTCTTTTATCTATCTCAAAGTACTGTGTCATGTTTGTCCTCTTATGTCTATTATGATGTAAAGGTTTATCCTCCTCTAATTTTAGAAATTTATTCATTTAGCGTGATTTTGTTTTAAATTTGAAAGCTCTCTTGCATATATTTCTTTATCCAGATAATCTAAGTCCTACATTTGCATTATTGGGGTACGATAGCTCACAATGCAAGTTGAATACACTGTGCTAAATACTGTACTACTATAAACTATGTTGGCGATCTGAAAGTGGTTTCTGCGGATGGGGCAATAATCTACACAGGCTCAATAATGCTGAAATCTGCTACAAGCTATGTATCTGATGCATTTTACTATAGGGTCTAAATGTATCTCAAAATCGTCACAAAAACTGCCTAAAGATTGCTCCTATCCTTAAAACTCGCGAACTAGTTATCTCCCCTCCTTTGGAAATGCAAAAATTATAGGACAGATAGTATTAAAAGACTTTTTCGAATTAGGTTCTTCTCTAAGCCTGCAGAGTCCTGGACATAGTTTTCCTGCAGGTTCTCAAAAGCTGCTACCAAAGGTTGTGCTTCCTCCAGACAAAGATATTATTCTCTTCGAGTTGGAAAACACTGAAAATTCAGCACTTCGGGCTAACGAGCAACTAATATATGTACATTTTCTCTTGCTCCAAAAATGTATCATTATTTTTTTACATTTGGACTGATTTGAAAACCAAAATTAGAACAAACTTCTTGCTCAAAATAACAATTGAGTTAATGTTCAAAAAAAAGTAAGGTAGATAAAACTTCTATTTATTTGAACCTTTTATTCAAAAAATTTCATAGTTGTTTTTAAAAATTGTTTAGAATTGATGAGATTCAGAAATACTGGCTGATAAATATTTTTTCTTTTGTCTGATCTCACAATAGTAATTCTCTCTAATACCAACCCACATCCTGCAGCTGTATACATATGTATAATTTGTTTGCCTATTTGCCCACTATTTTCATTGAAAGTTGAATTAATTTTGAAGCTACTGTAATATTGAGAAAATATATGGTATTTTTGTGTGCATCTATGAAAGTGGATGCCAACAGAATTTTTTTATTTTCGGAAAACTACTTTTGTTTACTGAACTTTAAGTCGGGTATAAATTTTAGATGTAAATTAGGAGAAACGAATTGTGAGTTGTTAAACCTATTATTTTTTATAACGTTTCGCTTGATACTTTTAAGTACATGAAGAAAAAGCTTCAGGATACAGATATACATATACCACCTGGAAATAAAGGAGAGCTTTCACGGGCTGAATTGTGGCAGATTTTAAATGGGATGAGGAATCTAAGCTTACCATCAAAATCACGAAAAAACCCCCTTTCATCAGTTGTGATGTCGCAGATTATAATCTAAAAAAATTCGTGATAGGGTGCCAGGGTTCATGAGAAATGATTTGAGATTATGACTATAGGTGGTAGGAAACTGGATAGTGAAGGTTGTCAGGGCATTAAGCTTAATAATGTTACTCTTGAGGCGTTTTCCTGTGTAAAGAAAAAACTTAGTAGCTACGGGCTCGTAGTTTTATCCGGAAATTCCGGAGTGTTTAAAGGGGATGGAATAGTTGCTCACTTTAGCTGGGATGGAGAGTCAAATATGGTGATCGAGATCAAAGAACGTTCTCTTAATACTTACTGTGGGCAGGTAAGCAAAAAAACTGAGGTCTTTAGTGCGCGAATGTCAGGGGTTATGACAGAAAATCCAACTCAAGGATCAAGAAGGCATATATTGTATAGCACAATATTTTAAAATCTAATCGCGCTTTTCTAAGAATTTGAGCTATTTTAAGTGCTTTAGTTATTTTTCCTTTTTATCAAACAGTTGTGTGCATTTCCCACAAGATCAAATCTTCCTGCTTTTTCCAGAGCTTCATACACAAGTTCGTAATTATCATGACTCTTGTAGTGCATAAGGGCCCGCTGCATCGCCTTTTCTTTTTTAGCTCGTGCAACGTACATTTTTTTGCCTGTGAATGGGTCAAGTCCTGTGTAATACATGCAGGTCGCTACGGTCATGGGTGTTGGGGTAAAATCCTGTACATTTTCTGTATAGCCCCCATGGTCTCGCACATATTCTGCCATTTCGATCATATCTTCAAGGGTGCAGCTAGGATGTCCTGACATCAGATAATTTACTATATACTGTTCTTTGCTGTATTTTTTGTTGAGGGCAGCGAATTTATCGGCAAATTTTTCGTATATTTCTCTACCGGGTTTGCGCATCGAACTCGTGACCCGATTTGAGAAATGTTCCGGTGCAATTCGAAGTTGTCCGCTTATATGGTGAGCACATAGTTCTTCAAGATATTCTTCATCTTCAAGAGCCAAGTCGTAGCGCACTCCATAGCCGGTAAATACCTTATTGACTCCTGGAAGTTCGCGTATGCGGCGCATGAGTTCTAGTAACTTTTTGTGGCTAGTATCTAGAGCAGGGCATATGTGTGGGTAAAGGCATGATTTATCAAGGCAAGCTCCTTTTCTCATCCAAATTTTGCACTCCATTCCATACATATTAGCACTTGGACCCCCAACTCCGGTTATAATTCCTTTAAAGTATGATTTTTCTGTAAGTTTTTTCGCCTCATGTAGGATGGACTCGGTGTTGCGGCTTGAAATTATGCGCCCTTGGTGCTGAGTAATAGCGCAGAATGCACAGCCTCCAAAGCAACCTCTGTGCGTTGTCAGGGAAAATTGTATCATTTCAAGGGCTGGGATAGGTTTAGCATATAAGGGATGAGCCTCGCCAGTAAATTGTAGCTCATATACATGGTCCATTTCAGTGCTTGTCAAAGGTCTCATAGGCCTATTTTGAACGATAATAGTTTTTGGATGAGGCTGGATAACACCTTTTCCAATAAAAGGATTCTGTTCCAGGAATTGCATACGAAAAGCCTTTGCAAAGGTTACTTTGTCCTGAGTAACTTCGGAAAAGGAGGGTATCTCTATATAATCTTTGCAAAATTTTGCTGCCTTCTCATATAACTCATCATCTTCGTCCCCAAATATTACAGATTGTATTTTCCCAGTCCGATCACCTTTTTCTTTAAGCTCTTTCCAGGCTTTAACTTCCATCTTCCAGACTGTGCCTGGAATGTTTCTTATCTTCTTGATATCTTCCCCTGCCTGTAATCGTCTTGCAAGCTCCACAATCTGCAGCTCCCCCATGCCATAAATTACTAAATCTACAGGGGCATCAGCCAAAATTGATTGTCTGATTTTATTCGAAAGGTAGTCATAATGTGCAAAACGTCGTAGGGAAGCCTCAATGCCTCCAATTATAATTGGTATTTTAGGAAAGGCTTCTTTTATCCTGTTAGAGTAAATAATCACTGCACGGTTAGGGCGGAGTCCTGTTTTGCCTCCAGGGGAATAAACATCTTTATTCCGCGGTTTTAGACCTGGGGTTAGATTGCTGATAATGGAATCTGTGTTTCCAGAGCTTATGGAAAAGAAAAGCTTTGGCATTCCCAGTTTCTTGAAATCCTCTGAGTTATCCCATCTTGGCTGGGCAATGATTCCTACTCGGAAACCAGCGTCTTCAAGGACCCTTCCAATAATTGCGGTTCCAAAACTGGAATGGTCCACATAGGCATCTCCAGTTACAAGGATAATGTCAAGTTCTTTCCAGCCACGGGCTTTTACCTCTTCATAGCTCATCGGAAGAAATTTTGATGTAGGTGTGGAGTTTTTTTCTTTTTTTGCCATTTTTTTCTTTTTATTCTCGGATCCTTTCTCAGGTTTTTTTTCTATCTTTTCTAAAAATTTGATTTTCAACATTTCTGATTTTATTCTTGGCTTCGATCTCGAGTTTAAGACTTCCCTTATTTCTACTTTTATAGGGACAGATAAACTAGTTTTTCTAAATAATTTTACTTTATCCAATTTTTCCACGGTGCCGTTTTTATTTTCTTTCGGAAATGGTTTGTTTGTCGGCATAATCTGTTTCCGAACTTCTCATTTTCTTCGATTTCCAGGTACACTGATGCTAAAGTTATTTTCATATTTAAGTTTTTTTAGTGCCATAGTAATTTAATCATATAAACTGATAATTAGATAGCTTCTTATCAGTATACTAAAATTCAAGATTTTATTTATATAATTAATGGTTAAATTGTTTGAACACTAGGTTTCTCTGAATCTTCTTTACGCTTTCATCATCATTTTTAGCATGGTGTATGAGGCCATAATCTGGTTGTTGCCGTCTTTGTCCGTAGGAGCTCCATGCCCAGAATATAGGTTCTTCACATCTAGTTTTATGAGTTTTTCAACTGATTCAAGCATCTTATCGGGTTCTGAACCTTCAAAGTCCATCCTTCCGAAACCTCCACTCGCAAATACAGTGTCCCCAGAAAAGAGACTTTTTGAAACCGGTTCGTAGAGGCAAATGCTTCCCTTTGAATGACCAGGTGTGTGAATTACTTCAAGATATTCTCCATTTCCAATTTCAATTTTGTCTCCTTCTTTATACGTAATTGTGGGTTTGACAGCAGGTGCGCGGTCTCCAAAAAGTATAGACACACTCAAATATTCATCGTTTACACCTTCCAGATCATCTTCGTGCACTCCTACTTTTGCCCCGCTCTTCTCTACAATTGCTACTGCTGCTGCTGTATGATCATAATGGCAATGAGTAAGGATAATGAGTTCCAAATCTGTAAGCTTGATATATTTTTCCAGTTGTTTAATTATCAGATCACTATTCATACCTGCATCTATCAGAACTTTTCTGTTTACTAGGTAGACACTGGAATCGTAGGCTGTGGGACAAATGTACCGGACTTCTATCTTTTTTCCTCCTTTTATTCCTATTTTACTCTATTTTTTTCATATCTTTACTCCTTTTTTCTTAAATTTTTTTGCATCATTTCATCTAAGTTTTTTTACTTTTAATGCGTAAGTCTAAATTTCTATATTAAAACCCTATACACAGTTTCAGTTCCTAATTTTGTGACCTCTATAGTTCCTATACCCTTAATTTGCGGTACTATATGAATTGAATCAATTGTAAATACATATTGTTTCTGTTTTTCATGAAGAAAAATAGAGATTGTTGGTTTTCAAGAAGCAGGGATTTAAGCGACACTTCTACTGCAAGAAGCTGATGATGTTTTAAAAAATATACAAGACTTGTCGGAAAAATGTGATATATTACTATCTACTCTTACTTGTATTGTTCAATAGAGCAGACATGGGAATGATAAATAATTCTAGATAGTTATATATATCTAAATTAGTTTTCTGAGTTAACTTCAGTTGGGCAAAAATCAAATTCGTTTCTTCATAATAGCCTTTAATATCTATATAACAAACTAGATTAAATGTTAAATAAATTGGTTCCTAATCTTTCGCAAGTCAAAGGTTCATGCTCTTTTCCGTCGGACAAATTTCTGAATTGATCTTTTCTACAATTTTCATCTTTCTAGTTCGAAAATCATTTAGTCTCTATTGTTATTGATTTTAAGAAAATCAACATGACAGCTAGAATCACTATATTTGATATGGATGGATCTTTTTTAGTTCATCTCATTTTATTTTACTTTTTATACCGAGTTTTGGAATACAAACCTGAAAAAGAATAGGGACAGTATTCATCCAATTTCTTTGTCTTTTGGCTTTTCTTCGAATTATACTTCTATCTAAACTCTGGGCTAAAGTTTTCTAGCTTTTAGTTAATTTTGGAATTTTTAGCGCTTGCCTTTATTTTTGTAGAGCAAATTCATTGCGTTCACGAGGGCTTCTACAGAAGCCATAACTATATCTGGATTTGCAGATCTAGCAGTTACAATTCTCCCTTTATCGTTTTCAAGACCTATATATACGTCTGCAAGGGCATCTGCTCCTCCAGTGATGGCATCGATTCTGAACTCCTGAAGTTTGAAGTGGTTATTCTCTCCCAGGATATCTTTTACTGCATTGAGGGCGGCATCTACAGGGCCAACTCCAACTCTTGCAGCAATAACTTCTTTGCCTTCGATGTCTGCTTTGACAACTGCGGTGGGCGTAATGATATTTCCGGTCATCACAGATACTTCTTTTAGCTTGATAAGTTCTTCTTCGGAGCTTGCTTTCCCGAGTACTGCAGAAGTAATAGCATAAAGGTCAACATCTGTGATCTGTTTGCCCTTATTTGCAATCTCCTTGATCCTGTATACTATTTCATCGAGTTGCTTATCATTGGTTATTATTCCTGCAGATTCAAGGGATTGTTTGACTGCATGTTTGCCTGTATGTTTTCCAAGAACAATACGTCTTTTGTGACCTACCATTTCCGGAGTCATTATTCCAGGCTCAAAGGTATCAGATTTCTCAAGAACTCCCTGGCTGTGTATCCCAGATTCGTGGGAAAAAGCATTTTTGCCTACCACAGGAGTGTTTGGGGGAAGCCTGATTCCAGTATAGTTTTCAACCATTTTTGAAGTTTCCACAAGGTATTCGGTCTTAATGTTTGTTTTGATCCCATAAATTGCCTTCAGACTCATAACTGTCTGTGGAAGGTCGGCATTTCCGGCCCTCTCTCCAATGCCATTTATCGTGACCTGAACCTGGGATGCTCCGGCTTCTACAGCCATGAGGCTGTTTGCTACCGCGAGACCAAAATCGTTATGGCAGTGCACATCTATAGGAATTGTTATTTCAGCTGCAATGTCTTTTATCTGCCTGTACATTGCGGACGGAACCATAATGCCAACAGTATCTGGTACGTTGATTATATCACATCCTACTTCTTGGACCGCCTTGAAGACATCTATGAGGTATTCAGGATCAGTCCTAGTTGCGTCCATCGCAGAAAACATGCACTTCAGACCATGGTCTTTGATATATTGGACAGCTTCTACAGCCAGTTGGATAACTTCTTCCTGGCTTTTTTTGATAGTATATGTCCTTTGAACATCTGAGGTGGGAACGAAAGTATGTACAAGGCCAACGTCGCTTTCAAAACATGCATTTATATCTTTCTTCAATACACGAGCAAGTCCACAGACTACAGCATCCAGCCCGGCATTAGAGATTGATTTTATGGATTCCTTGTCGCTTTTTGAAGAGGCGGGAAATCCAGCTTCTATTATGTCTACCCCGAGTTTGTCGAGTTGATGGGCAATTTCCAGCTTCTGAACAGAATTCAGGGATACTCCAGGAGTTTGCTCTCCGTCGCGCAGTGTTGTGTCAAAAACAGTTACCGTTTTATTCTGTAGGGATTCGATGTAAAAATCGATCCCTTCTTTGAGTTCTTACATTCATGGTAATCACTTAAATGGATGCACGTTCCTGGTATATATATTTCATGTGTGTTTGTGAATTTTTGATGAATTCATTTTTTGTTCTTTATCAAGGAGTTTCCAGAGATGAACTCCTAGTGGTCTATACTCAAAAATGAATAGATGCAGTCACTCTGCCAGTAAACCTGCTCCACAAGATAGTTTCCGACACTTATCCGTTTGATCTGATCGAGTTGAGCTTCGATCCATTCTGTCTGTTCCTCCTTTTCCTTCGGGATTGAGTCGAGAAGCACTTTTGTGTTGTTAGCCACCGCCTTAACTGCTACATTGATGTTATTAGAGCAACTGTTAATAGCCAAACGTTCAGTTATATATGTACACTAGCGTATATTTAGCACTGATATGTCAAGGATTTTTTCATCAGTTTGCTGGCGATTTGTTTCCCTTCGAGAAAGAGGATGCGTGCGATCAATTTCTCTGTGTGTATCATCTCGGCGATGGCTCACTTCTGGATCATTTCTTCCAGTTGCTTGCAATTTCAATTTTCACAATCTCGGCAGGGGCAATGTACTGGTTTGTAGAGTTCAGTTACTCAGCTAATCGCTCGTTCAGATGTTAAATAATCTTCTCATTTTATCTTCTAAATAAATGTCCTATTGCATCGAAACGCATCAATCGATTCTTGGAGATTATTTGATTTGTATTTTTTTGCTGGCTCTTACATCTTTATTGTCGTAATTTTTATAGTCAGAACACCGTTTTCTATTTTTGCAGTACTCTCGTCCTCTTTAACGCTGATAGGTAGTCGAACAGCTCGGAAAAAGCTAGTATATTCTCTTTCCTTATGAATATATCCTTCTCCTTCGGTTTCGTTTTCATTCCCAGTCTTTGCACTTATCTCAAGCATGTCTTCTTTAAAGTTTATCTCAGTAGTCTCTTTATTGATTCCTTGAAGATCGATAGTTACCACGAGCTTATTTTCTTCGTCCTTGATGTCAATTGCAGGAGTAAATACATTTTTACCGCCCCATTTTTTACCTAGGTATTAAGTCTCCAAAAAACAAAGCCAGGCGTTCTTGTATCTTCCTAAGCTCCTCAAAAAACTGAGAAGAAGTAGTTTCTAAAATATAAGGCTGAAGAGCATCTTGAATTTCATCCTTATTTTAAGAAAATGGAGCATTATAACCTACACGGGATTCCTCTATTGCAAAGCTTGCCAACTCCAGAGTTTCTTTCGCCAAAAAAAATTAAAGAATAGGCAAAAAAAGGAGCTTAGTTGTAGATACATGCATACCCTATTCTTTTAGCGGAGTACATATAAAAGATACTTACAGTATCTGGCTAGGAGGTGTACCTTCCTTTGCCTGTTGGTTGCTTCCTTATGATAAACCCATTCTTCTAGTTTTGGTAGAAAAAGAGCAGCTGAAAACTATGTGAGATCTTTAATTAGATTGGGTTATGATAATATTGCAGGTATACTAAATGGTGGAATTGTAGCCTGGTAAATTAAATCTCTAACGATATATAATTTTAATTTCATATACGTTCATGATTTGAAAATTAATTTGGATAAAGGAGAGAAAATAATAATTCTTGAAGTGAGATACAAGATAAAATGGGATAAAGGATATATATAAATGAAATTAAATATATCTACGTTGGTCATTAGGAGTATAAACTGGGTGAAGTTCCAACAGATCTGCCTATAATTGTTTATTATGGCACTGCTCTGAGTGCTAGTTTTAGCGGCTTCAATTTTGAAAAAGAATGGCTATGGTGAAGTATACGATGCCTTTGGAGGTATGACTGCATGAGAGAACGCTGAGATTATGTGGTAAAATGAGCAAAATTTACATCAGAATGTTTAATATAGTCTTTAACTCAATTCATTTTACTTTGTTATCACCGATTTAGGCGTTTTCACTCATCTGACACTAGTAAAATGCTGGAAATGTGCTTAGAAACTTGTTCTCAAAAGAGACAGGAATGAACCAAGAAGCCACGTAGTCTTATTCGAGTTCTAGCTAACTTACGTTAAGGTCATGATACAATTACTTATTTTCGATATTATCAGTCATTATCTTTTGTTGATTCTGAGATAAGAGGAAGCGATTGATAGAGTGGAATGTGTTATAAGAGATATGAGACTCAGTTACTACGATAGACATAAGCTGATCAAACTGAAGACTTTTGCTGAAATATTTCATACAGTCACCACCAACACACAGACTTGTTAGTTATGTTTCTCTAATTATAACATTAAGTTCATATACAGTTAAATCAGTTGATTTTTAATCTTGTACTTCTATTTTATGTGGTACAGCTTCACCAGTTGATTTTTTGTCTTCTACTTTTATTTTATGCCAACCACACAAACAGCAATTCTCTTTGTGATGCATGATGTATTTTATAACACAAGAAAGTCCTATTATTGCTAAGATACAACCCACTATTTTCATACCTTTGTACATAGTTATTCCCTCCAAGTTATTTATTGTACTTTATCGTTTATTAAGATACGTAAATAATCTGAAAGTCATTATCAATGCAGCAAATGTGTAATATATATGAAAATATTTTGATAAACTTCTGATTTTCGTGAGTCATTTATATACCATTTGTATGTATATGATAAAATTTAGAGGTTTATAAAAATCCATATGAATAAAAGCCGATGGTACTTAAAAGATGTCAAATGTAGTTCATTTTTGCCCACTTTGGTTTATTTAAAATTTTGCTTTAGTCCACTGAAGTATGGACATAATACGAATTGGGACAGCATTAAGGGTATTATGAGGATAAGATCAATCAAATAATGAAAGTAATTTGACAGAAATCTATATTTTTGAATGTACAAAAGAACTTTATACTTTTCTTTTTTCATACGATTCAAAGTCCTATCTTGCTCTTTGATTTATGGCAGTCTTCGTTTTTCCAAAAGAATTTGTTTCAATAAAATACGTTTTTGGAAAAAAATGCTCACTAATTAGTAGAATTTATCAAATTAGGGATACAATAAATCATCTGGATTTTCAGACGATTAATATCTGTCTCAGGTTCTCGAGGCACAAATTCGAATCCATATCTATACCCCATTTTTGCTGTAATTGCTGCTACAAGTGCATCTGAAATATCATCTTTTGCAACTTCCTTTCGCCTGTACTCTAAAAGTGCAGCTTCGATAATTTTGTCTGTAAACAAATGGATGTTTTTGAGTGTTTCTTTCCGCTCAAGAAAACCATCGTGACTTTTTTTGAATATTTCATTGAAAAACCTTTAAATATGAAAACATATATTAAAACCTACTTCTTTTATTTTTCCCTGAAATTTTTGTTTTCAACAAGGAAACTATCCACATCTCGGATTTTAGGGATTATATTCCAGGCCTGTTTTGAGATGCGTTTTCCTGTAAGCTTTTCGTTAACCTCGCAGGCTTTTTCATAGCTCTCCATATATACAGCTTCTCTACAGGGTACTGGAAATATACTGGATTTTCTGGCTTTTAAAATTCTACGTGCTCCAAGGTCGGAAAGTCGTTCACCCTGGACTCCGTTTTTCAAGCCAATAGAGATATCGATAAGAATGAGGGGGCTATTGGCCCATATTTATTTATCAAGAAATCGAGAAGGAACTAAAATTTTGGGAAAAGTCAAATTTCTCACTTATAGTTTTTTTTTTCGGCGTCTGGAGCCAGAAAAACTGCAAACCAACCTGCACTGCAACTATCAACTCCAACAAAAACCTTTTTGTCAGCGTATCTACAGTTATGTAATATCTGATTGATTCTGTATCCTCTCCGATTAGAGCTCATAAAAATATTTTATTAACTCAAGAGTTAGTTATAGGTGTAAATTATACTCCCTGTCAGGTGATATCCTCCAAGGAAGGGATTTCCTTGGAGTAATTCTTTCATCTGTCCTCAAATTTCATATTCATTCGGAATCCTGTATTATCGAAGATTATCAACAAATTGTTGATAGCTTGTCCAGAAGGCATTTTGTGATAGGAAACATAACATAGTTGATATAACTATTTCGATCTCTAATAATATTGTTCCCGCAATCACAAATCATAACACGCTTCAAAAAGGCATATCATGTAGTTTTCCACAAAACAAAGTTTAGTTGCGTGTTTTTCGTCAATTTTTATTACACTTTTACCTACAAGTTTTGCTTATCGGTCATGAATTGGACAAATATACATATTTTACCTAGAGCCTCAATCGAATGAATTTGACCGTTTTTTTTGGTTTTCTTTTCCTTTAGGTCGAGCCATTTGTGCACACTAAGGTCACATTATAATAGTATTAACTTTAGTGTTTTCAATCATAGTTTTGGAAAGTTTGTGTTGCAAATCTTTAACTTAATTTGCTGTCTTTCAACTCATTTTTGCAACTGGTTTAGCTACTCTCAGGCAGCCCTTACTTTTTGTAGAAGCTTTTTTAACACCAACAAAATGATCTCTTCTTGATTTAGTTACGTCAATCTTAAAATTCCAATAATTATCAGATCTAGGTGATTTTACTTCGAAAAATTTACAATTAGCAGCTTGAATTTTATTTTTGCTTTTTGTTTCATCTAAGTCACCGACAGCTACTGCACAAATTGCCGAGCTCACGATCACTGAAACTAGGATCAGCAACATAGATGTGGCCAAAGAATTTATCGCAAGTAGAACAAATAACTGGTAATACTGAAGCTAAGGTCTATAAAATGGGTGTGAGTGTCGTGAAATAAAAAAGAGAGATTTATATTAAGAATGGAATCAGTAATTTCAATCAGACAAATGTGGCCTATAGTATTTATCCTACCCCAGTCTTGGGGAGGATCCCACAAATAATAAAACTGTTGTGCTAGATCAACAATATAAATACGATATTTTGAGTAGCTCAAATATCCTTAACAAATGTTTGAAAAAGAGAATTCCTGGAACGGACTTTGCAGGCACAAACTATACTGGAAAACTACTTATACATGACTAAAATGGTTTTTTTCTTAAAATAGATGAGGGAAGCATTGTGGATCTAGCTACCATAACAATGGAATTTTCAGATTATTCAGGGCTTTCTACAAAACCAACACTGGTTTGGCGTATTTAAACATCAACTTTCGGGAAACTGGACCTTATTATTTTTTTTATCTGACTGGAAGTCTGAGTTGGAGTGTAAATTATATCATACAAACGAATGCCAATTCTACAAATGCAGATCTCAGATCTTCGGTCAGGATTAGCAATAAAGCAGTTTCTTTGATACTAAAAGGTTAATATTGGTGATAGGAGATCCCCATTCGATCTACGAGTAAAGTCAATGCACTATTTTTATAGGGTTGAAAAAGTATTTATGTATCTTCTAAAGGTATTTCCGAAATACCTCCATTGGAGTACCACCTATATACCCTAGAAAAGCCAGTAATCCTTATAAATAATCAGTTAAAACATATTTCTTTTTTTTCGGTGGATCAGTGCCTGTGAAAAGGAAGTTAGTCTTAATATCTCGAAGGGGGATCCGATACGAGCTGTCCTTAACATCGATAACTCAAAGGCAGAATACCTTAAAATGTCTTTTCATGGAAAAACTGTGACGGTTTATTAGCCCGATTCAGAAGGGCAGCTCCACTTTATAGGGGAATATTAAATAGTTCAGATCCCTATAGGCAAAAAATGAAAGTGACTATAGGCAATTCAGCTGATATCATAGGCAAAAGGACCCTGATAGATTTTGAGCAGTTCAATAACAATGTCAGAATGACCATCTATGAAATCGAACTTCACAACAACAAATATGAAGATTAGAACATTATACTTGTAGAAAATTGCGATGGGGGATTGAAAAATAATCAAAAATTCTGATAAATAAAAAAATCGATGCTTTTACTGTAGAATTAATGGTATCAGTCTCAGCAAAAGGCACGAAATCCATTTTTTTATACTGGCGGGGCAAAAACAAGTTTAGTGTTCCTGTTGAAATTGTTGGGAATACACAATAGGAAATTATATCATCGAGAATACAACTATTGAGAATTCAATTGGAGAACATCAGTAGAAACTTGTATATTGCAATAAAAACATGAAGGAATGAAACTATCAAAAATATACAACAACAGTTAAACAAATATCGAGAAACCCCTATGATTTCATCGCATCATTATGAATTATATACAAATTATTCATAAAAAATAGAGGTTTATCGAAATTCTCCAAAGGGTACATTTATATTCCATTTCTGTTACCGTTATTAAAGTCACGGTTGTTGCCGTTATTGAAGGCTAAGTTATTGTTGCTCAAATTATCGTTGTTGAAGTTATAGTTGCCGATGTTGACATTACCGATGTTGAAATTGAAGTTTTCTGTGTTCTTATTGTAGTTTTCTATGTTCCAGTAGTCGTTTCCCGAGTTCACATTTCCGTTATTGTTCCCGTTTCCAGAACCCAAATTATTGTTTCCGTCATTGTTCCCATTTCGAGAACCTAAATTATTGTTTCCGTCATTGTTCCTATTTCGAGAACCAAAATTGTTGTTTCCGTCATTGTTTCCATTGACAGAACCATGATTTGCATTTCCATTAAAATTTCCGTTTAAAATATCTGTATTAAATCCCCATTTTCCATTACAGTTATTAGCTGAACTTACTGTAGTCATCATGGATACTTAAAAAAAAGCTACCAATAAAACACTTAGTATCGTTTTTGTTCTGTCAAATGTTTGTTTTCTCATTAAAAAAACCTCCTCCAAATTTATATGCAATTTAATGTTAGTAGAAATAAGTAAAATGTTAGTGAATACGATCTCATGATAGTTAATTTTCCATCCCGCTTCCCAGTGATGATATATTACGTAGATTCATCCAAAAAATGGAAATATTTACGAGTGTATTAAAAGACAAATATAATTTATGAATATTTAAAATTTATATATATCCGACTTCCCGTTATTGTATACTAATATCAATATATTTCTCATCTTGTAATATAATATATTGAGAAATATATGTACTAATTTTTATTTAGTAATTTATAACTAAAAATGAATAATGAATGAAAACGAATGAAAAATAGTTATTCTGACCAAACCAATTTCAATAGTCATCTTCATCAAGTTTCAATGAGCGATTTTCTTTGGTTTATTTTCTTCAATTGTTGGCCATTGATCATTTTTTATTTTCCCCAATCAAAGGTCAATTTAGTATCATTTGCCTTATGAGAAAAAGAAATATACCCATAAACATATGGAATCCACTTTAATTATAAGAAATAGGGTTCTGTTGCAAAAAATCTGGCTTTCTTGCAAAATCATTAAAAAACATAACAATTCGGAAATTTAATCATTTTCATTCGGGCTAAAATGACACATAAAAGTGAAGATTATAGAGTCAAATTGCAGAAATATTTTTTTTGCAACGGAACCAGAAATAAAATGTCGTGTCCTCAATTTATTTAATACGAACCTAAATGCTAATAATTCCTTTAAACTCCATATGTGATCCATTTTTCGTTATTTGATGGAGTTTTTTGGAATAATTATTTTGTTTCCAAATTCAATTTTTACTTTTAAAGAATATTTGTGTTTCATAAAGTAATATGACGCTTGAAAGAAATCAAAAGCTTTCTGAGAATCTAATGGTTTTGCTGAAATTTATTATTTTTGTATGAGTCTTGTAAGACTCTGTAAAACTTATCCTTTCGATATATAGTATCAATGCAGTTAGGATCAAAAAATCGGTCTACTTTGTTAAAATTAATTAGAAGCCAATTATCATAAAAAATTATAAGTTGTCGCGAGTTCGCTTACATACTATATTCAAATGTTACGAAGGAGCTTCTTGAAAACTTCAGTAGCATTAGACATAGCTAAAAAGGTAACATTAGGATATAAAATTAATCAAAAAATATATCACGAAATCAAATATGCTAATTCTCTGATGAAACAATCAAATTGGATAAAAAATCTCAATGTTATGTGATGGATAAAGGATATGGTACAGAAAAAATCCATTCCCTATTTAGAAAATAAATAAGAGTAGACTCAACCATATCTATACAAAAAGAGCACGAAAATTTGGGGAAAATACCGAAGATAGCTGCACTTAATTTTTGATTAAATTAAATACAATCAAAGAAATATAATGGAAATAACTTTCTCTGTTGCCAATGGAAAGTTTGGATAAGCACTTCGGGAAAAGTAGTCCCATAATCAATCAAATACGTGAAACTTAAATTGAGAGTCTACAACGTAAATATAAATATAATCAAAATAATTTGCACTAAATTAAGGATTTCCACAGAACCTAATATGTATATCAATTAGTTAATATTAGTTATATGTGGAGTTCCCGTTCTGCAGCAAGCTGTTGGGTACTCGACTGGAATAATCCCTACATCATAATTATACTGGAGAACTCAAAACACATCAGCTATACATTATGGTCAAAAAGGCGGACCAATTGGATATAATATTAGTATTCCTTCAATTCTATTTAACTAATTTAAACGAATCAAACTGTATTCATAAAGTTATAATTAAATAAATTTCAACACAACTCATTCAATTAGTCGTGTGATTCAGAGAGGTTTCAGAAGTAATATACGTTGTAGCTAAATCAAAATCATTTGCTAAGAATTTGATAAAATATTTAATGAACAAATAAGTAGTTTAATTAATTGCTGAGTTAACTGTGAATAACTTCAGGTACATTCATGAATTGAAAGAGCTTAGAGATGTATATAATTTATAAGGTTTTTGATTATTGCAGTCAATTGCTAGTAAAATGAATGATAAATCTTTGAGATCCCAATAGATATTATAAGTCTAGAAACTTATCATTTGTAGGATAACTTCTAGCCATGACAATTTTACCCTCAACAATAGTTACTGGTAATGCATAATGTCATCTCAGTTCAGTGTTTCATTTCTAATTATATTATCTATAAAAGCTTGGTTGTTCATAGTTTACATATTTGACTGTCATTACATCATAGGGGCAAATTCTATAACATTGGCTGCAGAATTTCGGTAGCATTTTTGAAAAATTTATTCCAGATCAAAAACAGGAACTATCTCTATGAAGATGAACCCACGTTGTATCTATTGCCTACTTTCGAGAGTACACTTCCAGTCTAAGCTTTCGACAGACGATGAGGATCTCATAAACAAGACAATCCATGAATGCCTTGGAGTCATGAATAAATATTATGATCCTGAAGCAGTATCCGCATCCATAGCAACTAAAATTCATCGGAAATGCTATGAAGTTCTGGGAGACAAAGACCCTTATGCTGGGACAAAAAAACTTATCAACCGTTCTGCACTGAAGGTCTTGACCGAAGCAAAACAAAAAATTTATGAGAATTCTCCTGAAGATAGGGAACTTTTTAGGCGGGCAGTGCTCTCATCCGTGATTGCAAATTATTTTGATTTCGGTATAATGGGCTTTAATGCCAGTGAAGTGGGATTTGAGACTATGTTTCTGAAACTTTTCGAACACGGACTTGACGTGGATGATACTTTTAAAATGTTCGGCCTCCTGCAGGATGTCGTTTACATTGCCGACAACTGTGGAGAGATTCTCTTCGATATGCTCGTTTTTGATATTATAAAAAAACTCGGAGGCAAAATTAAACTTGTAGTTAGGGGAGGACCAATTCTCACAGATGTAACCTTGGAAGAGGTAAAAGAGTTTGAAGTGGATCAAAAAGTTGACCAGGTCCTGACTACAGGTTCTAATGCTATAGGTGTCCTGATCGAAGAAGCTCCAGCTGAACTTCTCAAAGCTATGAAAGATGCGACCCTTATCATCAGCAAGGGAATGGCTAACTATGAAACTCTTTCAGAACATAACTTTGGGCCTACTGCTTACATGCTTCTCACAAAATGTGAATGCGTTGCTGAGGATCTTGGGCTCGAACAGGGTCTAGTTGTCGCAAAACTAATGAATTATCCTTGAAAGATTAATTATTATCTATTTTTTTCAGCATTTTTCCATTCTTTGCGAGACAAAGGCAGACTTGCCCCAATGCATAAAAATGCAACACTCATTACACTGAAAACTTAATCTTGAAGACGTCAAGAATTAATGGTTAAAGACTTCCTTTATAATAAACTATAAGTGTGGACAACATGTTAAAAAAAGTGCTTTCTTAGAACGATTTAATATATTTTAATGGTCTTGTCGTAAATGTGACAGCTGAGACAATGAAACATTACTTTAAGGAATTTCAAAAAAAGCTGCAATCAGAGTTTAACTTTTAGCTAGATTTAAGAAAGATGGTCAAAACAGGAATATAGCATTTCTGAGTTTTGACAAATCGAGTAGATGGGCCGAATCTACTCTATCACTTAGGTTGGGGTAGCTTCAATTATTTTAATTTTGAATTAAAGTGGATTTCATAAACCTCTTATTTTCGAGAATCAGTTGATGTATGGTTAAAAGTGTATAAAGGAATTAGATTTATCAAAATTTTCTAAAACACTCAAAAAATATTTATACTCATACGATATTTAACTAACAAGTGAGTTTTTTTTATTCAGTTGAGAGTTATTGAATTTTCACCATCAATATAACTCTTACGATTTACGAATATAATATGTATCAATGAGTTCACTTGATAGCATTGGAGGGTCTTATGAATAGCAGTTTTTCGATTACAATAGATCTTGAGGACTGGTATCATATTCCTTCAGTTTGTGGATCTCCTTTTGCTGTTTATAGAAGTGTAAATGAATTTTTTGAAAAATGGGATGGTAAGTATGACTTCCTGACTGAACCAACAAAAAAGGTATTAGATCTTCTCGATGAATTCAAAGTGACTGCTACATTCTTTGCAGTTGCGGATATTGTAGAGAATTATCCGGGACTGATCGAGTCAGTAGTAGAAAGGGGGCATGAGCTCGCGTGTCATGGGCTGCACCACACCTGCAAAATCGATCCTGAAACAAAAAAACAGTTAATAAGTAACGAAGAATTTGAGCAAAGGACATTGCTTGCGAAAAGAATTTTGGAAAAAGTTGGTGGGGCTAAGATAGTAGGTTATCGAGCCCCTAATTCTCTAGTCGGTGGTTGGATGTTGGATTCCTTGGAAAGTATTGGATTCAAATATGACTCCTCTGTATCTGTAAATTCTCTCTATAACAAAACAGATTCTTCTCTTAGCACAGTTTCAACAACTCCATATTTCCCTGTAGAAAGTGGACTTGAAGTAGGAGATAATAGAAACTTGGTTGAGTTTCCCTGGGCCTATTATCATAATTTATTGAAAATTCCGGCATCTGGAGGGCCAATACTTCGTTTTTTTGGGGCTCCACTTGTACTCAATGGGCTTCTCCAAAGTCTCAGAAGGGGGCATACGTTATTTTATTTTCATCCATTAGATATTTCTTGTGCTAAATTTCCCTCAATAGGGAACAATAGGCCTTTTTATTGGAGTTTAAAAGGGAAACTTGTTGAACAGAGAATCCGTTATATTCTGAAGAAGTTGGAGGACATTGATAAAATATGCTTGCGAGATTACCAAGGCTTATAAATTCATATATTAAAAAAGTTTTTTTATCATAGGGCAAGTCTTAAAATTAGAAACTTGCAGAAGGTATTGAACTAAAACCCGCAATTCTTCATTAAATCGAATCGAGGGTTTCAAAAGTTTATATACCTATTTTTTATAATTAAACTGTAATATATATTGCAACTACCTCTTATCGAGAGATGTAATGATATAACTGCTCAGCAATTTTATTCGACATTTTTACCTGGAATTAAACCGAAATCGCAAAATGTCAGTATTTGTATTTTGGATTGAATATACCGATGAAATTTAATATCAAATAATCGTAGAACATTGAAAAATAGCTTAGAAGTTATCTTTGATCTAATAGAATTTTCAATATTTTTAACAGCTATCCAGTTTACTAAAAATTTGTTGATTTAGATCTATTTTGATGCGATATATGCTTTGAATTAATAACTGACAAAAAGTGATCACATCAACAACAGCGAATAATGGAATAAAATCAGCACACTATAATTTGCCAATTGAATTCCAGGGAATATGGCTATTGAGATTCTATTGTCTAGAATGAACAGTTATTATTTATTAAAATTGCTGTCAGAACAAGATATATATTTAACGTCATTCTAAGTAACTAGTCTTGTCAAATTAAATTCGCTTTGGATATGTTAGGATACATTTTCACTTAAATACAAACCATTTTAATAGATTCCATTTTCATACTTTTTTCTATTGAATTTGCGTATTTGAATCTTCGCAAAGTCAAAATCATTTGAAATATAATCACTCATGGCCTCATTTTGACAATTTGAACTTCATGTTGAAAGGGGATTTTCGAGCGTGTGCTGTTTTTTCTGAAAAATTATGAATTCCAATAAGCTATGAGGAAACGGATCACAGATCTGAAGGATTTAATTATACATACTATCCAAAAATTAACATTAAAATATACAACAAATTTGTTACACTTTGAGATATAATATTCAAGCTGAATGAAAAAAATTATACCGTAACAATAAATTTTGATTGAATTTTTAGGATTCTCTTCGACAGATATCTCCCCAGTTAATGATAACGATTTCCCAAATTTTATAAATAATGAAAAATATATTTTACAACTGCGAAAAAAATGGGTCGTAAAAATACTAAAATTGAACAAAATTTTTATGCATAAAAATCTTCTTTTGGCTTATGGGTTAAAAACTGATAGATTCCATATAAGATCGATAAAATTTTTTAAAGGTGTAAACTAATTTTTGGCGAAAAGGTGATAATTAATCCCAAGGCGAATGAAAGCCATAATCCAGTTTTCAAAATATTTGCTCCCAGCCATCTTTTTATTTTTATCAGAAAAAGCTTGTCATTCCAGACTTTGGAAACATTAATTTTTTTGATAGATTCAAGTGCTAAGGAAAAAGGCTTTTACCAAGAATTATTGTCTCAAAAATCAAACATACTTAAAAAGGTCATCCCTTTTCATTTCGTGTAGCCTATCTCGAAGGATGACCTTTAAAGTCTTGATGTATCCTTTTTTGGCGCTTACTGGAGCAATTAAGTGTTTCCATTTCTGCCATGGGGGGACGAGTCCGAGGAGCGCTGCGATCTCGTCAAGAAGGGGATCATACTCATCTTCTTTGACCTTGTCCATCTTATTTGCAGCTATAAGAGTATCTATCCCAATTTCTCTGAGGAAATCAAACATCTCAACATCGATAGGGATCTGTTTTCTGGAGTCCCAACGGTAGACTATTTCTGGAAATGAAGGGCCGTCTATTACCATAATTCCAAATTTGATCCTTCGGGCATTATCCTCTATATAGTGTACGATTTTATCCTTTACTATATCCTGCTTTCTATCCTTTACTCCACTCATGAAGCCGAAGCCAGGCATGTCGGTAATAAACAGATCTGATACCTGATAATGCGTTGGACGCAGAGTAACGCCTGGGCGTTTACCTACCTTCACTTTTACTCCAAAAAGTTCCCTGATCAGAGAGGACTTCCCAACATTTGAACGTCCTACGAATATTGTCTCAAAATTCGCGTTGACTTTAGCTTCAGTATTGCTAATTCCCATTGTTTTTCACCTCATTTGCTTCCCAAGGTGTATATCGAAAGCCCAGATGAATGTCCCAAAGGATTAGTTAGGGATGCGCATCCCTGCTGAAAATGGATTCACTCCGTCAATTTTTTCTAATTAAGAGCCAAACGAGCGGAGGAGCAAGTTTATGTCCATTTTTCCCTAGGGAAAAATATTGAATTTTAGGTAACTCTTCTCTCAAGAAATTAAAATTCAATTTCCACTTACTTCTGACCGCAGGACGGCATAAATCTGCTTCCTAATTGTATTTTCATCAACTTCTTAAAACATAGAGGCTTATGATTCATAAAACCTTCTTTTCGGTTTCTGTGCAACATTCATAGTTTAAAGTATTTTTCGCCTAACTTTGAATCCATAAAATTAAATCTCTTAGTCATAAATCATGTCAAATCAATATATCTGTATACCAACTCAAACCATTAATTTATTATTTCCCTGGAACATTTTTAATGTTACCTACATATTTTATCGTAAAATATAATTTAAACCTGTATATATTACCTAACACTGTTATTCACAGTTAACTTAAAAATCAAAGAATTAAAAACCCTTCTTTTCGGTTTACTGTCTAAATTTGGTATGGTTCTGACGGGCTTTATCAGTTTGAATTTTTAAAATGCTCCCCATCAGCTAAATTCAACTCCAATAGATAGTCTCCTACGCTCAACGTGTGAGATATTTTCTGTTCCAGAAATGTCATAAATTTATAATCCTGATTAGACAGGGGACATCAATGAACTTTGATTTTGCTCCTTGTTTATCCATTAAGACGAGACATTTCAAAAAATATATAATATACATTATACATATAGTGGACACCGCGATATTCGATCTGTACAATTATGTTACTCAATTTAAGCAAAGTCAAAAGCCACCTACAGGAGATATCCAGGAGAAAAATCTTCTAGCTGTTATCGGTTATCAGGTAATTGGGTATGAGTAACCGAAATGGAGAGCTTAATATAAGGTAAGTATTCACAAAAGGGGGGGACAAAGGTAAAAATGATCACGGATATCTCGCTGGAGATCTAGTTGCCGATCAAGGTGGAGAGTCGCATCGGCACGCTCGGTTCCCCTGGATTTTCGGACAAGAGCACCGCCGAGAAAACTCTTCGATATCCATAATTTCCAATGCGCTGTGAAGGCCTATCTACTGGCACCACCTCAAAATGGTAATAAAAACAAACTCATTCTACAAAGAAGCGATGATCAAGAGAGTTAAACAAAAAAAGAGAAACTAGAGTCCACGTCATCTCAACCTGAAGAACTGAGTATCTGTGAACTTCTGTATTCACGAAGTGATAATTAAATAATTCAAGGACAAGATCGAAAAAAGAATTTGCTACTATTCAATCCATTTTATCCTGTTTTACTGCTTTTCTTTAACGATTATTTACACAAATTCTGCTTTCACAGATGTAAACACAGGGCCCCTGATGTCGATTTTTTTCTTTTTGCCAGTGATATAGCGTTGAGCAATGGGACCTATTTTCAGGTTGATTTCCGAGGGAACTTTGACAATTCTTACCCTCATAATATGTTCATTTGCTTCGGAAATTGCGGCTTCTTCAATTTCCCTGGCAGCCTGGGCGGCAAAAGCTTCAATGAAACTAACGCCTGCTTTTGCAGAGTGATTTTCAAGGGCTTTATGCCATTTCTTGATGTTAGGGATTCCCAGGATATCTCCTTGATAAGCTACAACTTCGTTGAAAACTGCAGGACCACATAGTTTCGTGTTTATTTCAGGCTCTATTATATAAATTTTTACATTTCTGCCGCATACTTCTCCTTCCCAAACAGGAAACTCACAGGGACTTTGCTCTTCCGAATGCAGTTCGCACTGTGAAACGATCGCATCTGCAATTGCACGCCCTTCAGGAGTTTCGGGCACTTTGTCTACAAAGATCTGTTTTGCAAGCTCATTATCCGACATATCCCACTCACTGTATTGAGGTATCTGCGGATAAGTCAGAGAGCGTACATCTGGGGAATCATGTAGGATCATTGCCAATCTTTCCACTCCGAGACCAAGGTTCATGACAGGATACGGGATGTTATATTCTGCAAGAGCTGTTGGAGAATAAATCCCAAAAGTTGCGACTTCGATCCAGCCATCAGAATACTTTGAGTTAGAGCCTACAAGTTTCGGATGAAAGGCGAATACTTCGGTCTGGGTGTCAGGAACATAGTATTTGCTGCGCTTCTCATCAGGCCTGAAAAGGAATTTTTCAAAGCCAAAATGGGTAAGAAGCCCTTCTGCAATGGCTTTTCCATGATCGACGATCACATCTTCATCCATGATCACGCAAGAGGCTGAATAATAGGTCATTAGCCTTGAGGCATCTTCCTGTTGTTCTCTCCTGAAACAACGATCTATAGAAAATAAATTAAATGGAGGTTCTTTCCTTTCAAGAAGTGCACCAAGGGAAATGAACCATCCACTTGTCATATGGCTGCGGAGTGTCTTCGTGCTTGCCTGGGGCACAAGCTCTTTAAATTCCGGAAAAACTTTGTCAATCATATTGGCAACAATCGAGTCTGAAACTTTAAGAGCCACAGAAATCTCGGGAACAAGATCATCTCCATCGACTTTCCCTTTTTTGTATGCATGAAAAATCTGCCTGATTTTATCGATTCCATTGTCACCAATATTCCCGAGGATACCAGTTACTTGTTCAATGCGCGCGTCGGAAATCCCAACGTTAGGACGAGGAAGGCCTGCTAGATAATAACAGCGGTCTAGGACTGCTAGGGCTTCGCTTCCAAACTGTTTATGAACCTCTTTATCATCCACTATCAAAGGGTTCATCATTTCTTCAAAGCCCATTCTGAGATAAGCCTCTCTAAGTTTCTGAATGGTGGCATAAACAGGGTGTTCTTTTCCGAATTTAAAAGTGATTCTAGGATAGCGCTCGTTCAGGGTAGGCGTCCTGATAAGTTTTTTACCCTGATTCCAGGTAAAATCAAAGTTCTCTTTTGCATTTTTTTTTATTTTTTCTGGATCAAATCTCATGCATACCCTCTTTAGCAAATTATTGAATTATAAATCTACCAGTTTGAGATTCGGATTTATAAATCTTAGAAAACTTATATATTTTAAACACTTCATATATTATACAGTTTAAAAACTAATAAACTATCATATTCGTAATTTGCAGATAGCAGGTTACATTTCAAATGCACAACTTTTATATTTGTAGCTCAGAGTTACTGATTTGCTTAGTTTTGAAACACAGCTTATTGTTGGAGCATCGATGTCAAATTCAGAATTATTGCATGGATATTTGTGTCAATGTTCTAAATTTCTCACTTTTTTGATGCTGTTATTTGCTGTCTCAAAATTCTGCCATGCAAAGCAAATATGTTGTTCAGTATTTCCGGATAATTTCGCGAGAAATTTTTAATCCATCCTCTATCGTACTACCTTAGGCCTCTATTTTCAGGACGTGTAATTTGGATAAGAATTTCCCTTTGTAGTGTAATTGTGCCTATTAATGAACTGTTTTGGCCGATATATGCTGGATTTCGGATTTCGTGGTGTTTTGTCATTTGAATTTCTTTTTCTATCCATTTTAACTCCTTCATATCTGAGATGCTACTTTAAAATTCGGTTTCATGATCTCGATTTAAATTTGAGTCAGCGAAAAAAAGATAGAAAAAGGGGAAAAGGATTATTTCCGTGCCAATATCTCTAACTCTTAGCTAAAATTCTTTAAGTAAACACTATTATACTAACCAATAATACGGGTTGCTCCCTCTAAGCTTTTTTGTCAGAATAAGATCAGATGTATCCTTTTTTAACAGTGTGTTCTCAAGAAACTTAACATAATTTGTTTATTTCTGGTAAATTATCCATTTTTCAGCTAAGTTTTCGGAAAAATTCTATTTTTAATATCATTGAATGATTTTTTTACTCTTTCATTCGTTCACAGGTATTGTCTCGAGCTGACTTGAAAGATTCCATATAAGAGTTCTTGTATGTAGAGGAAGGTTCGGGTCATTGCTTATATCTTCAAGGATGGAAATACTTGATGCTGCTCTAAGGAACAGAGGTTCTGATTCGTTATTCAGTATATCCATGATTTCATTCACGGAACGCCTGATATTTCGTGGAACTGAAGAGTCGCTGATTATGCTTTCTAGGACCTGAAGACATTGTCGGATAACTTCTGCTGAATCATTTGATGACATTCGAATCACCTTCGAGTCAATTATGATGTAAAATTAGAGCTAATAAATTAGTTTTAACACAGACTAGTGATATAAAATAGTATCGGTGATTCAAAAAATTTTCAGTACCTATGCCTTCTAGTTATAATTCTAAATCAATGTTCTCTCCTGTTTCATGGAGGGAAAGCAGTTTCATATATAGGAAACAGCAGGAAAAATAATATCAGATAAGCGAGAAGCTGAGTATAGAAGAAGGTCATGTACATGGATTCTGAAAAAGATAAAAAAGTAAAGCGAATAGCACGTTTTCTTGAATTAGGGGGTACAATGCTTGCAGAGCATTGTAAGGAATGCGGAGCCCCAAGATTTCGTTATCAGGGCAAAGTAATCTGCCCTATATGCGATGTTCGCGATGAAGAAGAGGCCACCAAACCAGCGACAGAAATCCAGTCCACTGAAGCTAGACTGTATACTGAAAAAGACGAGCTTTCAATTGAGAACAAAAACAGAGTTCAGGCGCACAGACAAAAATCAAGTTTGGGACTGAGAACTGCTGAAGCTACCGAAGAAGAGGGGAAAGCGATAGAGTTGATAAAAGAGAATTTTTCAAAAATACCTTATGATACTGGTGAAATAAAAAAAACAGCCATTATAATCCAAGGTGAATCCCCACCAAAAGAAGGGAAGCCTACCAAATCACCAAGACTCTCGGTAATTGATGAACACAAGGAACTATTGGAGAACCTTCTCTTTAAAAAAATAGTCAGCATTGCAACCTCCCTTCAGGACGAAACGGATCCGCGAAGTATTGCTGAGGATTTCGAGCTGATTGAAAGATGTCTTTGGATAATAGAGCGTCTAAAAAAAGCATGAAGGATGAATGTCATAATAAAAAAGGAGTTAGAAACAGTAGCTTGGTAAAAATAAGAGTATGAGGAAGAAAAAGTGAAGAAAAAAGAAAAGAATAAACAAAAGGACAAAAGAAAACTATTTACCATTAAAAACTTAGTTATCCTTCCATTTACCCTTTATAAGGACTTTCAAGGACTTCTCTAATCTTGGCTGCTGTTTTTGGTCCTATTAATCTCACCTTTCTGAGTTCTTCGGTATTAGCCTTCATAAAGGTCTCTATAGAGCCGAAATGTAGCAGGATATTTCTTGAGGCTTTTGGTCCTATATTTGATATGGAAGAAATCAGATATTCCTGCTGCTCTGCAAGAGTGCTAGCTAACTTTTTCCCATGTGGATTGATTTCACGCCTATTCTCGATTTGCTCACGTTTAGTAAGCATTTTTAACATCGCAGCTGTCTCTTTTTCATCCCTTGAGTATAAAATTGATATTCCAAAATCAATTGCAATGGAGACCAGCGAACCGTAAATAGAATTTGGATTGAGTTGTCTGAAGGTGAAAAGGTCTCCTCCTTCAATGATGAGAATAGGTTTTTCATATACTCTTGCAAGATTCGAGAGTTGGGCAAAGAGGTTATGCTTTCCATCGATGAGAGAAGTTACAAAATCATCAGTGCGTTTTCTCTCTACAGCAATGCGGTCGCTTACAACATAATCTCCGATCTCAAGAGCTGCAAAATTAAGTTCCATTCCTAGCTTATCGAGAACTTGTACAACTCCACTTTTCGTTTCCCTGTAGTCTATAAATATTCGGAGGGACTCGCTTTTTGGTTCCCTTCCAAATATTTTTAGTTCATTTACGGATTTCTTTCCGGTAAGAGCTTCGAAATCTACAAGGGTTTTTTGGTTTCTGATTCCTTTTTCTTGTTTTATACTAGTTCCTTCCTTATAGCTATCAGTATCCTGATTTTCTTTATTTATATCCCTCTTTTTTTTAATACTTATTCTCTTTTCCTTTTCTTCTTTTTCTACTTCCTTCTCTACTCTCTTTCCGGTATCTTTATTTTTTACTTTATGTTCATAGATCTCTTCTTTTTTATTCTCCCTCTTCTCTTCTACTTTCTTTTTCCCTTTATTCTCCTTTTCTTCCTCCATTCCGTTCCAATCTGAGCCTACAGCCGTATCCCTAGTATCTATTGTTAAATCTCTATTTTTCTGTCTACTTCCTACCCCATATTCATTCTTAATTTCTTTTTCCTTTAAATCTGAAATCAATGCGTCTGATTCAAAATCAAAAGGTTTAGAACTTTTTTTAGAGCTTCTTGTGTCCAAAACTACTTCAAGCTCTCTCATCCTGTTAAGCATCTTTTTTTCCTTATTTTTGCTACTCCAGTAATAGGCTTCGTCCCGTGTATCTTTTGTCACCAGCACGATTACTCGGCCCTTATGTTGTCTGCCTGTCCTACCCTTACGCTGAATGCTGCGGATTTCCGATGGAATTGGTTCGTAGAATAGTACCAGATCCGTGGAAGGGATGTCAAGCCCTTCTTCAGCAACAGAAGTGGCTACAAGTACGTTGTATTCTCCTGTCCTGAATTTCTCGAGGATTTCCGCCTGTTGTTTTTGAGTAAGTCCTTTGTCCTTATGGCGAGAACCTTGTCCCACAAAACGGATTGGAACAATTCCAGGAACCTCAGAAAGAGCATTTACCACTATTTCGGCAGTGTCCCTGTAGTTAGTAAACACAATTGTTCTAGAATCGGGACTTCTTTCCAGTTGCTCGGATAAGATTCTCCTAGCATGTTCGAGTTTGGGATGTTCGACATTGCATTCTCTTACCCGATAAAGAGCTTTTCGCATGTAGACGTCATCCATCACTCTTTTTGCAGCTTTAGTCGCACTACTAGAGGAAGCTTCTGCATTCAGCTTTTCTAAATATTTCCTCAGGGTCTCAAGACCCTGCGTTTCCACCATTTCCACAGCATGGTTCACCTTCATCATTTCAGCGACCACAGAGATGGCAAAATAAACATTAGGATCTCCTCCGATCAGGATTTCACCTTGGAGTTTTTTATTGAGAAGTAGGAGGTCCTTTTTGGAGATATATTTTCCACTCCCTGAAGAAAGGCCCAGGTCCCTTAAAACTCTAAGTCGATCATCGAGTATTTTTTCCAAATAGTTCCGAATTTCGGCAATTTCAGCAGGCAGCTGGACCTGAAGCCATTCGATTTCTTTTTCCTGAACATAAGGACGAACATCCCTATCATTCTCAGTTTTCACAGCTACTTTTTCGACATGTAAGGCTTGACAAACTTCAGAAATTTTTTCATCTGAGCTTCCTGGACTTGCAGTAATTCCAAGTATATGAGGATCTTTAGCGCTTTCAAAGTACTTTTTTGCAATAAAGGAATAAGCATAATTTCCAACTGCTCTGTGGGCTTCATCGAATGTGATATGGCTTACATCTTCAAGACTTATCCGTTTCGTAAGAAGATCGTTTTCAATTACCTGGGGGGTGGATACGATTAATTTTCCTTGTGTCCATAGCTTTTTTCTCTCCAAAGGGGCAATGCTACCTGTAAAAGCAAGAATCTCGTCATCTGGAAGAGTCATCACCTTTTTAAAAAAAGCTGCATGCTGATCTACAAGAGGTTTTGTAGGAGAAAGGATAAGGGCTTTCCCCCCAAAACGCTGAAGCCTGGAAGCAATTACGAAAAGAGCTATAATAGTTTTCCCAAGTCCAGTGGGAAGTACAACTAGGCTTGATCCCTCAAGGGCTTTTTCTGTCAAGTTTAACTGATATAGCCTCTGCTCAACTGTATCTGATTTTATCATTGGGTGCTTCATGCATGATGACTTCTCGGGAAAAAGATTGTCTTTCATTTTGCTTCAGGATTATTCCATTTAAGGATTATTTACTTCATAAGTATTTATTCCAGATCTTCAGTGTTTGTAAGGATAATGAAATTAAATTTTCGCTCAGGCTTTCAGTCTTTTAATTATATAAACTGAGGAAATAATAGATCTTATTGATTTCATGCCCCTTTATACTCAATTTTTAACAGCCAAAATTTAGATATTTTTTAAGAATATTGATCCAAATCTAATTTCTACGAAACAATTGTATGTAATTTGTAAGATATGATGAAGTTTAAGATTTTATCAAAATCTTTTTTTGTTGTCTTTTGGGATCTCAAAAATTCATTATCATTTCCTGAATTCTATGTCTATAATAAATTGAAGAACCAGAAAATAATAAAGAATTTTGCAATTTAACGTCGGTATCATAACTTCAGAAGTTAAAAGGCTTGCCTGCAGATTCGAAATGCTGACCCCTATAGATAAGTCTGAATATTACATTCTCTATTCCTTTCATTGGAGACCTTACCTGCCGCATTGAGTCTCGGTCCCTTATTGTAACAGTCCCGTCTTTGAGGGTATCATAATCCACGGTAACGGAATATGGAGTCCCGATCTCGTCGTTTCTTCGGTAGCGGCGCCCAATGGTCCCGGAATCATCATAGTTGACAAGAAGAGCATTTTCTTTGAGTTTTGCAACGATCTCTTTTGCAGGATCTGAAAGCTCTTTACGAGTCAGAAGTGGGAGGACTGCAACCTGCACAGGGGAAACTGCACTTGAGAAATGCATAACAAGGCGATTATCCTCCTCTAACTCGGCATCTATATCATCTTTTACATATTCGGATTCTTTTTTAATTTCTTCTGTACCTTTGATTCCAAATTCTGTTACCTTCTTGGCGATATTTTCTTCATCAAAAGCATGCTCCATAATGCCATAGAAGATTCTGTCAATACCATAGGAAGGTTCAATTACATGTGGAATAAGGCTTTCTCCGCTTACTTTTACGCTCTCTTCCGCAAAGTTTACCATATCAGAACTGACTGTCAACTCTTCTCCACCCACAGTAACTCTGATCTCAACCTTTGAGAGTTCCTCTTCTGAAAGTTGTTTTAAGGCATCTGCGACGGCTCTTGCTTTGTCCCTAAAGACAGGTCCTAGCTTAGACATATTTGGCTTTACAACAAAGCGATTTATCATCCTAGGCTCGTTATATTCCACGTAAACATCAAGATCTGTATTGCTGACTCTTGAATGGGCTTTGAGGTCATAGTCCGTTCTGTCAGCAATTCCCACAATTTCAATCCAACCGAAGCGTTCTGTCTCAATCTCAGCATCCCAACAATCGATTGCATAATGTGCCATTTCATCCTTAAGGTGCTGTCTGAATCTGAGTTTTGAGGGATTGATTCCTACCTTTTTAAGGAACTCTTGTGTGAGTGCGATATTGTAACCAAGTATTTCGTGAGCAATGGTCTTAGCCTTCACAGCTTCCCGAACAGTTATCCTGAATGATTCTCCTCTCTTCTGCGTCTCCTGCGAATAGAGTACAAGTTCTTTGTCTGCAAAAAGTTCGAAATTAGGATGTTTTTTGTGCCTTGGATCAACGAAAATTTCGCATTCTGCCTGTGTAAACTCTCTGAGCCGGATAATTCCCTGCCTGGGTGCAATTTCGTTTCGATAGGATTTACCTATCTGCACTGCTCCAAAAGGTAACTTACCTCTATAGAACCTGGAAAGCCTTTGAAAATCAATGAACATACCCTGGGCCGTTTCAGGCCTTAGATATCCCTGTTTTCCAGTACCAGGCCCAATTGTGGTCTTTAACATTAAGTTAAATTCATAGGCTTCTCCTAATTCTCCCCCACACTCTAGGCATTTGAGTTCATGTTCTTTTATAATCTTGGTAAGCTCTTCTGCCTTCAAAGTTCCTGCCACATTAATTACGTTTTCTACAAGGTGATCAGCCCTGAATGCCTCTTTGCAGTTCATGCACTCACACAGAGGATCCGAAAAACTTCCAATGTGCCCGGATGCTATAAAGACTTCTTCGATACCTATAGTCGGGCACTCAATCTCCATAAACCCTTCCTGGATAATATAAAACTCTCTCCATATCTGCTCAATCCGCCTCTTTAGTGTGCTCCCCAGAGGCCCATAATCATAAAATCCACGGCTTCCGCCATACAGTTCAAAGGAGTTCCACAAAAACCCCCGGCGTTTAGCCAGTTCGAATACCTTTTCGTACTTGTCCATTTAAGAAATCCTCGTGAAATTGAATGAAAATATCAAATAATTGAGGATTTTAATAAACCTCATTTTTTCAAGAGTCATAATTATACTATTCATAAGATATGGCAACATTTAGGGGTATCAAAATACTTAATTGTGAATTTTTGATTTTCTGTAATTATTAGATATTAGATAGATGAAAGGAACCATTATATTAAATCTACACTTCTATGAGAAGTAGTTTTGAATTTAGTCGATTCCGAAACCATCTATACGAATCAGAAGAACATCACAAAAGTGATTTTACCTAATCGAAGTTGCGTTGTGTCACTCCATTACTTATAGCAAGATATGTACCTGAATTTGGGTTGAGAAAATATTTACTTATTTTCATAATAGTATTAATATTAAGAATCAAATATTCTATCGATTTCATATTATTTGGCAATATATTTGTATTTGTACTTTATAGCAATCAAATGCTTCAACATGAACAAAATAAAGAACTAAATGATTCCTAACAATAGTTGCTGTGAAGGAATAATTTTAGGGGGTTGATTAGGAGTTTTATTTAAGAACTAAAAACAATAAAACCTTTAAAAATTCGTATATCATTACATAAAAAAATAATATAAAAAGTTAAACCATTGGAGGTAAATATAATGTTTGGATGGGATGATTTTCAAATTATAAATCTTTGGGGAACAGATGCACGTTGGGGTGGAATTCCCTGGGGTAGTCTCGCATAATCTAGCTTGTTTCCAATTGTAATTTTGTTGATATACATAACTCGTAATACAAGTGCATAAGCAGCAAAATTGATCTGAACTAAAACAGCATCCGAAAAATCGTCTAAACTAAACAAAGTTACATAGTCATCTTTTCACGATATTGGGGGGAAAATCCTGACAAACTGCCTTGAATTGATGACTATGAATTTAAAATTTTCTAACATTCGGTGATATAATCATACTATTAACTCTCCTGACAATTAATCAACATTATAAACTAAGAGGATTCAGATAAACCTCTATACATTTATACAACTCGCAGCAAATTCTATAGTATTAATTTATTCATTAAAATTTTCACTATTTTAGCTTTTATAAACTTTTCTCGTTAATCATAAACTTTTCCAGTCTATGAGAACAAATTTAGTAAAATTAATGTATTTAATTTATAGGGAAATCTTTTTGTTACCATAATTCATATAAATATTTGGGAATAAGCCGGCATGAAGCTGATGTAATCAATATTTTAAAAGTACTTCTTTCACAACAATAGCATGAAATTCCTAGCATTGAAACTTAGAAATATCATATGGACCAAATTTATCCAGTAGATTTCTGGTTATTTTGAGTTTATACAAATTGTTTAAAAATATGCTCCTTTGTGATATTTTTTTATTAGTTAATTCTATCGAAAATAGAAAAGCATCTTGAAGATAGCTAAACTATCTTTAAAACGAAAAATAAAAAACCAGCAAAAATTAAGTTAAATACTATGATTATTGGACAAAATTTGCGCAGGATCCCAACGAGGAAACAAATACTAGACGAACTAAAATCTAATAAAAATATCTCAAGGTCTAATATATAATTTAATATCATTCAAAACACACGATTAATTGTTACAAATCCATCGTTTTAACTAGTTGCTAATTATATTTTTCTAAGCATAGGACAAAATTTGGGATTTATCAAAATACCATACAAATATACTGTTTCTAAAATTTGTAATTAAAATTTTTAACTTTACGCTTTTGGATCGAATTTAATGCTATAATCGCAATTTGACAGTATAACAAAAGTTCCATAATCAATTCGAAATAATTGAAACTTAAACTGATAATCTATGACTTAAATAAAAAGATAGCAGATAAAATTTGTATTGAATTAAGGATTTCCACAGAGCCGGAAAATTAGTAGGAGTTTTCCTGAGCAAAAATTGTTGTTGAGATAATTAAACTCTCCTAAACTCCAAAATATAGGAATTCATCTAAATTTTATTCAAATGTGCAGTTTGACCACAAAAAATGGGAGAAATGAACTAATGAAACGGTTTTTTACGTATTTTCCTGTTTAATAGGCAGGATTCTCAACTTTAATGGGGGGTGAGCTTCCAGCATGAATAATGAAAGTTGAAATAGAAACTTTCAATATGAATATAAAATTTATAGTAGCACCTTCGATTAATTTCGTAAAAACAAATGATTGGTATAGAAAATAAATGAATTTAGGTATAACTGAATTATATTTTCTAAACGGGAAAAGTAGTTCAACGAATTTGCATAAAATTTCATCATTTTTCCAAAACTGTAAACATCAGGGAAAATAAAAAAACCTCATATCTTTGGTCATTTTCTATTATTTGATTGATTTTAATTTCGAAATGCATATAGTGTCTTTTTTATGTTTATTTTGCTCTGCACTTCAATGAAGTTATTTTGAGTAGATATGCTTCAGTGAACGAAAACACAGATATTAATTACACCGGAAACTTAATCATGAGGAACATTCACAATTTAATGGGAGGAATCTATAAAATTTATTGAAAAAGAGAATCAAACTGATTGTATTACTTCAATATAATTGTTTACAATTTTATCCCATTTCTGGTCAGGAGCTTCATAATGCTCCTTAGTACCTAATCGACTGAGAATAGCATCTTTAAGCGAATCAATTTCACCCGGAGAAACAAAAAAAGTTCCTTCATAATTAGCCATTGATTCCTTCAAACCACCAACTTCGGAAACTATAACAGGTTTTCCAAAAGCCATAGCAATATGAGCAATTCCACTCTGTGAAGCCCTAAGATAGGGTAGGACTACCACATTCGAAGCGCTGAAATACAGGTTTATTTTTTCATCAGGAATATACTCGTCTACCAGAGTTATTTTATCATGAAGTGGAGAAAATTTAATCCGGTTAAGTAGCTCTCTGTGATTTTCCCAGATCTCTCCGACAATCAACAGCCTGCTTTTCTCGAGAATTTTAGGAGGGAGCTGTTCAAAAGCACTGATCAGGTAAGGTATTCCTTTATACTTTCTAATTAAACCGAAGAATAGAATAACAAACTCTTCGTGTATCAAAAGTTTTTTCCTTGCTTCCTTAATGTCAAGTAATTTTCCGTACTGGTCATAAAGACCATGTAGTACCACATGGATTTTTTCAGGGGCAATGGAATATCTTTTGGCAACAAGTTGTTTATCGGATTCGGAATGAGTAATATATGCATCAAGGTTTTTACGAAGCAATTTACCCGTTATTTTAGAATACAAACGAATTGGAATTATGGATTCTTCAAACGGATCCACAACTTCGTGAAATTCGATTATTATTTTTGGTTTATGTAACAAACTTGCAAAAAATTTTAATAACAAATGCATATGCGCAACCGAGGAGGTCCACCATTGTAATATTATGACATCAGGCTTTTGTTTTTTAAGAAAAAAGTATGCTTGGATCCAAGTAAAGGGGTTATTATAGTCCATCCCATCAAAAATTGAAAGATCCGATGAAAAATTCATGTCAGAAATAGTTTTCCCAACATGAGATTTTCCAGGGAAAAGGAAGGTAGGTAGAAGTTGACGAAAGCAAATTACAGAGATATTTTTTTTAGATGACATGGCATTTGCCAGGCGGATAGTGTAATAACTGACGCCACTTAGAAAAAGTTTTGAAGGCCCTACTATGCAAACATTTTTGTTGGAAGTCATTTACTTCAGCTATAACAGTCTCCTTATATTTAAGTAAATCCATGCTCTTCTATAATAGATGATGAATCTTGAAGACAAGATACGTGGGGTTTTAGCCTATAAGGAATTATTGGATAGAGTTGATGTTCTGGTGTGGGCTTTGGTTACATTAGATTTAAATCCTTGTGAAAATTGAGCTTATGGAATCGGCAAAAATTCTTCTTTTAACATCCTCGGTAGGAGATAATTTTTTTGTCTCAGATAGGTTTTTGGTCCAAAGCTAAAATATTTTTACCAAGACACAAGTTCAGACAAGCTTTCTTAATTACTGGAATAAGGATCTACTTTTATGCTGTTAGGCTAATTAAAAAAAAAATTTGATACAAAATACATGCTATTTGTACATGGTAATAGCTGATTTAAATAAATTTAAGTTTTTGAATAAATTAAATGAATAAACAAATACCAACATAAATTAAAAGGGAATTCTCCTGTGGCTGTAGTTTTTTGATCTTTGCATGAGAGGCTGGATCATCCTAATTTGATATTGTTAAAGGAGAACAGATGCGGCAAGATTGCAGTCTTGTTATATGAAATTAGAATATTGATAGTCCGAAAGTGTTTAAATTTCTTTCGTTGTCTGCAGAAATATATTATCGGGTGGCAAAACATTATAAGCTACATTTAAAGAGATCAGGACAACAAACGTACTCAAAAATCGATATTAAAGTAACTGGATTAGAATAGTAATTCGGAACTGTAGTAAATAGGAAACTACTGAAGGGGCACAAATTAAGAGAAATGATAGAGGATTTCGATAAACCCCTAAATTTTGTTATAGATATATAAATTGAGTATAAATTACTCTTGAAAATCAGAGGAAAATTTTGATAAATTTCCGATTTTAACAAATTGTTCATATGATTCATAAACAACCAGTCAAAAATTGAAGTTTATCGAGATTCTCAGATATTTATCGAAAAATCTTCTAATCAGCATATATATTCATGGTATGGACGGAAATATAAGTACGAATATAGGACTTACACATATGAGTGTGAGTATAAATATAAAATATATTGTGACGATATTCATACTTTTCTTAATTTTGGATTATTCTTATGAGCTTTTTGAAATCATAAACATGAGATTCTTGTTACATTTCCAAAAAATTGGATGTGCACTTGTTTTTAAGATTTGATCAATGACTCAATGACAATGTCAAAAATTTGGTTGATTCATTATACTATACAATCTCAGGCAGTGCAAAGAGTTGAGAATTAAAGGGAACTTAAGTTTCATTATTATATCATATAAACATGATGATAATAAATCCAACTTAAAATCATATTATAATACTGGAGTATCGATTACTTGACATATATGCCTAATATATAATGGGCTCATAAAAAATCGCACTTTGAATGAAACATGAAAACCCAAAGTATGTTTTTATAACAAAATTCAACCTTTACTTGTGAAGCAAACAATTGCATGAATAATAAAATTTTATCGCCTTTTAAATTCCCTGCATTTTTGCACGAATTTTTCTACTGGGAAACTGGCAGGATGAGTATGCATATACCCTGCAAGAGTATTATGCTCTATGAGTCCATCAAAACCGTTATTTATACCTTTTCCGCGGAGCATCTTGTATGCAAATCTTGCATCGCGGTCACATTCTGTGAGTGAGTAATGAAATTCGTGCCCTCTTATTTTGTGAGAACAGAAGTTTTTGTTAAGAGGGAGTGCTTCAGTATAACCTAAAGCCCTAAGACGGTTTGTCATTCGTGTATTTGCAGGCACGACATCAGCTAGTTTATAAGTCCTGTTATCTACTTCATAAGTCTTACATAGGTATAGCAGGCCTCCACATTCCGCATAGATTGGCAGGCCATCAGATGCAAGACTTTTAAGTTTACGAGTAGTCTCTGAACTTTCAAGTATTTTTGCATAGAGTTCAGGATAGCCACCTCCAAGGTAAATTCCATCCACATCTGGAACTTCTCCTGCCATTGGGCTAAAAAATACAACCTCTGCTCCACAATAGCGTAAGGCATCAAACATGTCCTGATAGTAAAAACAAAAGGCTGGATCCCGGGCAATTCCTACCTTGACTTCAGTCTCTGGTCTATGTAGATCCGCAATTTCCGGTAAAGAACAGGGTTCGGCAAGTTCAAGTACTGCATCAAGGTCAACATTGTTCTCAATAAATGTTGCCATTTTTTTAGTGTTGTAATCCTTTTCGTGGGCCATATATAGGCCAAGGTGCCTGGAGGGAACCTCAATGTCTTTCTTTCGTGGAATCATTCCTATAATAGGAATGTTGTTAATAAGTGAATTTTTTAAGAGTTCCGCATGGCGTGAACTTCCTACTTGATTCAGGATAATGCCCACAATCCTTACCTCAGGATCAAACTCTGAATAACCTTTCAGCAAGGCTGCGACGCTCCTGGACATACCATGGACATTTATTACAAGAATTACAGGCAAGTTAAGGGTTTTTGCAACGTGTGAAGAGCTTGCAATTTCTGTAGAATCTATTCCATCAAAAAGCCCCATTGCACCCTCTACTACCACAATATCTGCATCTGCAGCCGTTCGGGCGACAATCTGCCTAACTCCGTCTGTGCCCATCATATATGTATCCAGATTTCTGGAAAGGCGCCCACAGATTACAGTGTGATGAGAAGTATCAATGTAATCAGGTCCTACCTTGTAAGGCTGGACTTTTAGCCCTCTGTGCTTGAGGGCAGCCATTATGCCCATTGAAACTGTAGTTTTTCCAACTCCGCTGTGGGTTCCTGCAATAAGCATTCCTTTTGTCATCTACTTGATATTGTTGGCGTTAAAATATATTAAAGCTATTAATTCAGTCGTTGCGAGTGGTTTGTAGCCATCGCCAAGGACTAAACCCAAATTTAGGCTATGGACCCCACTGCAAGCAACTGGTGCATCATTGATTTAAATATAAAGAGATTATTCAAGATCAAATACTTTCATTTGCGTATATGCTCCTTTTCCTATCTGATTTTCAACATCATTTTAATTACGTAGTAAATTTTACCATCATTCACAGTTCCAATGTAACTTCCCTCACTCAATAGTTCTCTACATTATGTCTTTTCTTTCGAAATAAGATATTTTTCAAAGATTTTTCATGCCATGGTATTTTTTATAATTTACATCACTCTTGAGGGAAAATATTTTGGTTCAATAACAACTAACATAAATACATATATTGTTTATCTAGGATCAATTCTGTTAAAGTAGCATGAGTAATTCAACGATCCTAAAAGATTACTTAAGAAAGTGCCAAGCAGATGGACTAAAGGAAGTAACAGTCTCAACTGCTAAAACTACTCTTAAACCGTTCATAGAATGGTGCGGAGATAGAGAATCAAACTAGTTTACTCATGATGATATTTACTATTATCTCGATTTTATACATGCATATACATACATGAAATCTGGTACAGTCGTTAAGTACTCTCCTGGTACACAAAATCCGAATGGTTTTAAAGGAATTATTAACTTTTATAGATCATGATCTTGGAGCCGTAATAAAGTTGAGGAAATTAAAAGATGGGAAAATACCAGCAGATATCTTGACCAGAGAAGAAATTGAAAAATTAATTGACTCATGTCTATGTACCAGAGATCGGGCTATAATTGCTATTTCTTATGAAAGTGGAGCTAGAAAAGGGGAATTACTAGCAGTTCAACTTAAGCATGTGACTTTTGACGAGAATGGAGCAATACTCAATATTCAGGACGGGAAAACAGGAAGTCGTCGAGTTAGGTTTGTATTAGCTTCATCTTACCTTAAACAAGGATTGACACACATCCATTAAAGAATGATTCTACGCTTACATATTCCGTTCAGCTAATTCTCCTTTTGGACTTATAACACTTGCAGGATTTGCAAATCGATTGCACAAAATAGCAAGTAGAGTAGGTATCCAGCCAAAAAAAGTTTATCCAAATGCTTTTAGACATGCACGGACAACCCATTTAGCCGAACAATTACCTTAACAACTTTTAAAATAATATTTAGGCTGGACGAAATCAAGTACTATGCGGGTGTATATGTGTACATGTCAAATTTTCAGTACATTCAACATCCATCAAATTGGTCTCTATTTCTGTGGCATTGAGCCAACTTAAATATTTTGGCGGTAATGAAATTCAATTCTGTCTAGAATTTTGTTTGTTTATTTTTCGTTGAATCTGACCTTCCGCAGATGTCTTCAAAAAAAGAACGTTTTTTATGCCATCGTTTTTATAAATATTCTATGTGATTATTTTAAAGCTGTGCCTTTTAAATTTCTCAAATAGTTCTACTTTGTGACTCAACTAACGATTTTTCACTTCCACTTTGTGGGAGTTAAAATCAAGATAATGGTTTTCATATTTAGAGGTTATTACCTGAAAAAGATAGCATAAAAACGTCCTTTTTTTGAAGGCATCTGCGGAAAGTAGTTTGAATGCCTCATAGAATGATTTTTTTATGGATATTGAGATTCTCCTTAATCAGTCGGACGCATTCAGCTTTAGGATACTTTTCGATAGCAAGAATATTCCCGAATTGTGCAAAACCCATCATGGTTTTCTTCTTAGGACTCGTTACAAAATAACTTAAGTAACACATTATTATTTTAGGGCAAAATCAAAGGGGTTGATTATGAAAAATGGTAAAGTGCAGTGTGAAAATGAGCTTAAATTATTCCGTGCAGGGCTCGACTTTAGAGAGGATTTACTATAGATACCAAATTTCGATAGTTTATTGTAGCCTACATTCGGCCGGTCTACATTAGATTTCAAATATTTTTATGGATCCAGTTTTTCAAACATTATATAAATATGTATTAATGTTCAGTATCAAGGATAATGTGTTTTCCAGCAAAAACGTTATCTATAAAAATACTCGGGAAAAACAAGTTACCTGTCTAAAGTAGGTTATAGAATTCTTAAAACATAATTCCTTAATATTTTTGGGCTTGTAATACTGAATAGGAATAATCAGATGACATCGGTTTAATTTTAAGACACGCTCTTAGTAATATATGAGCGATTCTCCCATTTATCGGGCACATGAGGTTGAGGATCTAATTACGGTTACAAAGGATAAAGAAAATGAGCTATGATGTCAAACGACAAGTTTACCAAATTATAAAAACTCAATATTTATATAGAGATCCATAAAATAATAGGTTTTTCCTACAATTGCCTTTATGTCTTGCAAAGTCACAGAATAAATACATATTTCTTATTTTACTTAATAAATATTATTTAATTTTCAAATAATAATGAATAATAACTGTAAACAGTGTAGATATTTATAGTAGTTTCTCAACAACGAAAAGATTTACATGATCAACATTAAGATTGTATAAAAGCGTAATAAATTCTTCCTCGATATACACACTGAAATCCCGTAGCAGTATGGAAACTTTATGAAAATGACAAAATAAAAGCCTGAAGAGAAGTGGAATCTAAGAATTTACTTCGGCATTAGGACTTCGAGAACTAACGAATCATTTAGAGCCACTTCCACAAAATTCTATTAGGTTTTAAGCCCTATTGCATTTGGTGTGGATCAGTAATCATATATACATCATATCAGGTGACATCTACTATGAAAAATCTTAAACTGACCTTTGTGTACAATTTTTCTCGATGATGAGATAGATTAATTTTACTTATTGTGAAGTTTTTCATTGATTTTGCAACAAAGCCAAATTTTTTGCACCAGAACCATTTGTTTTGCGACCAGCCCAATAAATTAATTGAATGGATTTCAAAAAATTTATCCTGAAAATTATAGCTTAAACGACTATCTTCATAGCCCCTACTCTTTCACAGCTACATCTTTACCATCGTCGGTCTTCATAGCCACTACTTTTTTCATAGCTATTTCGTTGGCAGCGATCATATTGTTATTCGTTTCACTAATCGTAGTTATATTTGTAGATGTTTCGTTAGATTTTGTCGCGTTCTTACTAATTTCGCTCTCCATAGATGTCTTTTCTGCACTTACTGTTGCAACTGTTACGGACATTAAAAAACAAACTGCTAGCAAAATACCAAGTGTCTTTTTCATCTGCTTTTCAGCTCCTTTTTATTCATTTACTGAATTATTGTACTTCAATCAAAATTATTTAAAATAATTTGTAAGAAAAATTGTTTCTAAACAAAAAATATTTCAATATGGAATATTTTGGCATTGAACAATAATTATATATAAATTGTATATCACTATGATTTGTGAATAGTACTCTCTTTTTCATTACTCAATTTTCCATAAAATACTTTAAAATCTAACATCAATTACTATTAATCTAACACTTATATTTTAAATATAATATAATTTAACCACTCTAAACAGTGGAGGTATCCTAATATAAGATGCAAAGTTTTTTTTGTGATTAAATCGGTGTATTTTTGCCATTTTGGCCTAAAATTGAGAGCATTTTTTACTCAAATAAATGCAAAAAAAATCTGTTTTATTAATGACCTATGTATCAAGGTAGTCAAAATGATACTATTTGATTAGATTGATTCCAGCTTTGCATTAAATAAATATTTAGATAGTAACTTCATAACTTCAAGCTCGGAAAATTACGTTCTAATTATAAGACTTCTTTAATAGACGAATTTCAATAAAAATTTGAAAATATTCTCATCATCTTTATGTAAAAGATTCAATACAATTAATTTTACCAGATCCACGCCATGTCAAAAGATATGCTCCATTCTCATCTAAATATATAAAAGAATTAACATAACGCATTTTTCCATTCAATTCTGTATCTGTACCAACCCAGCATCCACTATTAAGGAATAATTTTTTCCCTGCTTCTGATATGAGTTCATAGGAGCTTGCAAAATGGGTATGACCAAAAACAACAACTTCTGCATATATAGTGTCATTAATTGCTTGATAATACCCAGCCGTTATGACCTTTTCTGCGGTTTTATATATGGGTTTCTTAGAATTGTAAATACTTCTCTGGGTGTGGGCGACAATACCAGGAATCGAGCTCAATGCAAAAAAATCAGTAAATATAGCCCATACCACAGTAACCCAGAAACTAGATTTTAGAAATACATTCCATAAAAAGTAATTTCCACTAAACAACAAGCACAAAAAAATTATGAAATTCATCTTCCAGTGTTTTTTAGTAAATGTGATGTTAAAGAGATTTTGGAACCAAGCAAGGTGATCCCAGAGCTCACCAATAAGCTTTGATATATATATATACAAATAGCCTGCTGTTTATCAAACTGATGACCATGAAGAAAGAAATATGACCGATTTCCGACTTTAATACTACTCTTAATACCAGATTTTTTATCTTTTTTAGGATAATGCCTGTTGTGAACATCGAATCTTGTCTCATTATTCAGTGTCTCGTGATTAATCTTTGCTTCAAGTTCGCCCAATGAATCATCATGGTTTCCAGCTACATATATCTTGTTACAATCGATACCGGAAAGTTAGATAAATGGTCTCATAAAATCCTTGATAACGTTATCTCTATCAAAATCTTCTGGATCCAATAATTCAAATATATCTCCCAAGAGAATTATTTTAGAGGGGTTTTTAATTGTGACTTCTTTATCTTTACATTTAATTATCTTAGGCTTATTTTCTAGATCGCATATCCACTCAAAGAAGTCGCAAAATTCGTTATAATTACATTCCTTACTGCCCAAATGTACATCTGAGATGATTATGTAAGCGCCTGTCTTCCTCATATGAAAATTTACGTAATGATTAAAATAAATAATTATCTCGAATTTGATCGTCAAAGTGAAGCACTATTTTTAGATACCTGGAAACTTCTAAATATTTTATGGGATCTCTAAAATTTACCATCAATTTCTCTGGCAATTAACTACAATCAATCAAAAACCCCTAATAATAAAAAAATCTCCAAACTTGTAAAGACCTCTGGGATAAAAAAATAATTAATGTCAAATTATCATCCGATTTTAAAACGTTTTTTTGTGGAAGTAATTTTTATTCAGAAACTATTTTTCGTATAATTAATTTAAAATAAATGCGGTTGTAATTGTGTATTGTAGTTTAAAGCGAACAAATCCAAAAGTGGCTTAGCTAATAGGTCAAAGAGATTGAGGAATAACTTATAGAGTAAAGGCCAATAGGGCAGGAAATAAAGAAGAAACAACAGAAAATATTGAGATGCAATAATATGTCAAAAAGTCGACTCATAATTACAATTTTAGCATTTTTTATGCTCTTGGGAACAACTTCACTTTCGATGGGGGTTGAAACCAACAAAATTACGAGCATGCCAATCATAACTCAGGCAGCACATGATGGTGTTTTTGAAGCAACTGTAAATAATGTGGTTTCCATATATACCGATACCATTACCGATGATAAAAGTAGTCTGGCTGATCTTACTGCTGTAGTTAATGGACAAACTCATAATCTCGGTTTTGTGCAGATTACGGCAGGAAAAGAAGAAGCTAACATCTATGCCACCTTAAATGTTGCCTATATGGGACACAAATCCGTTGTAGTTGCTATTCATAAAAATCGTATTATCAATGTTAGGTATTTATAATAGTCATATTTCCGCTTCATACGCTGTATAAAAAAATAAAATACAATAAATCCGAAAAACATAAAAAATAAGTGTTATTTTCAGAAAGTAAAAAGATAACACTTTTTTTGTTATTTTGGAAATTTTTTATTATCTTATGAGATCGCCAAAATTTATCATTAATTCAGCCGGCAATCGACCACAATTAATCAAAAACTCCGAAAATATAAAAATTCTTTACTTTTGCATATACTATCCATCGGCTTAAAAAGAAGGGAATGACGACCTTAATCTTAAAGTCAGTTTTGATGCTGGTGAATAATTTAAGGGTTCCAACCAAATGATATTGGAGTTGAGATTATAACTAATCTAAATTTTATGTCAGTAAACACACTCAAAGGACATAACGTTGTTAATAAGGCTAAAGAGGATCTGGGAAAGATTGAAGACCTAATGATTGATCTACAAAATGGTAGAATAGCATATGCAGTACTCTCTTTTGGTGGGTTCCTGGGTTTTGGAAATAAACTGTTTGCTGTCCCCTGTGAAGCTCTTTCAGTGAGGCCATATGAGCATGCTTTCGTTCTTGACGTTAGCAAGGAAATTCTGGAAAAGGCAGAAAGCTTTGATAAAGAAGATTGGCCTGTAACTTGTGAGTAGCTCGCTACTTCAACTCATGAGTGGCTAGCCGATATTTATACTTGCTACGGGTGCAAGCCTTACTGGCAGACAGAGGTTTTAGAGCAGACAGAAAAAGAGAGGTCTTTTGGATACCTGCAAGTAAAGAGGCTGGTAGTGGAAGTGAGTCATTGATAAAATCTAAAAAACAAGCGTATTACCCTTTTTGGGGATAATGGTGAGAGATTATTATGCTTATTATTTTTCAGTAACTTGCGCACACGCCACAATCTGTATTCCAACAACGAAATTGTAAAATTAGATATCGTATGCCAAATATATTATTCATAGTAAAATCGATGATCATAAATGGAGTAACTGTCTGATATGACAAAGTCTAGTTACAATAGGGAGAGTCAAATATGGCGGATTTGATAGGACTTGCGGTTACATTTTTAATATTAGCACTGATTGCGTTTATATTGGGCGCACGGGGAATTGCTGGTTTCTCTATTGAGATTGCAAAGTGGCTCATCATAATCTTTATTATACTTGCAATTCTAACGTTTTCTTCAGGTGACAAAATAATATCACAAAGTAATGGATATAAATTTAGGACTCACTAAGTTGAACTGAAGAATCAATGGCATTAAACCTAAATGCAAATTTAAACCACAATATCTATTGTACTTGGAATTATACCTCACGTGCGTAAGTTCTAAACCATAAATCTGATAAGGTAATCCGGTCAGGAGGAACCAGAATTGTTCCCCTATACCGTGAATCACACATTAATGAAGGAATTCAACAAGTTTCAGGGTAAAGCGATAGTACCATTGGTTGCTCATTTAGCTATTTGCTTATATTTCATATAAACCTGTAATTGTACATTGGTTAGGGACACAAAAACCATGAAATAAGACCCAAAAATTACATTGGATTTAATTTCAAGTTCACGTTTTATAATATCTGTTTTTTGGCAATTTTATTCAACCATATTTTATGGAAAATATTACAGATCGTGTTTTTAAACTAAGGAGCGACTGGAACACTATTGAGAATTTCGATAAACTTCCAATCTCAACAAATTACTTATATAGGCTTTATAAGCAATCAGCCAAAAATTGGGGTTTATCGAATCCGCTGTATTTTTTTTCAAGAACATATTCCACTATCACGTTTGCGTTTTTCTGCTCCTTTTCCATCTCTTCTGATTCTCTTCAATATCTGCTTCTCTGAACTTGGTTGCTCTATATCATACACGAATAGGGGATATTTGGTCAATCACATCCCAATGAATGCGAAAAAATAGTAAGAAAACATAGACATTTTGGATTGGTGTCTCTGGATTAATATTTTCAATCACAAGGAAGGCATGCTCGGCAATGTGACGATCTTTCTGTAAAATCACAATGACCACGTAGGCATTTATAAAACTTAAAATATTCAGAAAAACATTGCTTTTGTCTCAATGAAATGGTCCGATAGGAACACAGATATTCTTGTTGAGAATAGTGAAAATGCTCTTATTTTTGTTTTTGTATTCATTGAACCGAATAGAACAAAACAAAGAGCACTTATTTTTATCTAACTGTCAAAGTCAGATTCTTATGTAACATTGAATCAAAGGGGTGTTCGATGGAGACTAAATTGATTGGTAGCAAAAGCAAAATTTGTTCTCCGCAGGGCGATGAGCATAAAATCTCTCTTCCAGATTTCCTTCAAAGATTCGAAATTGACGAAAGTGGAATCAGCAAGCAGGAAGCTGCAAGGAGACTTCAGGAATGCGGACCCAACGTTCTCGAAGAAACAGGAAAGGAGAACATATTAAGCAAGTGTGTGAGGCAATTTAGGGATTTTTTCTCAATTTTGCTTATTATAGGAGCTATTCTGTCCTTCCTTGGAGAATACCTTGATCCTGGGAAAGGGAATCTGTATATTGGAATTGCTCTTGGTGAGTTGTAATCCTTAATGGAACTTTCACATTCGTACAGGAATACCAGGCTGCAAAA
>OCZT010000151.1_pt1 | contig 64778 bp, 51 predicted proteins | sample 1539031 | NCBI WGS metagenome assembly OCZT01 (sample SAMEA3539308, study PRJEB22396) | soil metagenome | biome: tundra; feature: field; material: soil | place: USA | collected 2010-05 | depth 0.15 m
TGCAATTCGTAGCAGGATTACGTTTTTGTGTGTGGATAAAATCAGGAAACTTCAAGGGGTCGCGAATGAAGAATACTGGGGTATTAATGCCTGTTAGGTCATAATTTTCCTCTTCGGTGTAGAACTTAAGAGCAAAACCACGTGGATCACTGGCAGCGTCAGCTGAACTTCTTTCTCCACCTACTGTGGAAAAACGAGTGAAAACCTCAGTACGCTTACCGACTTCAGAAAGGAACTTTGTTTTGGTGTATTCGATCACATCCGCAGTTACTTCAAAGTAACCACCGGCTCCTGCACCTTTGGCATGTACTACACGCTCAGGAATACGTTCACGATCGAAATGGCTAAAGTTTATCAAGTAGATGAATGAGTATCCTGCATAAGAACAGGACCACGTTCCCCGGCTGTAAGGCTGTTTTTATCATCACCCACGGGGATTCCCTGTAGTTAATACCTTGGAAGATTTTGTTTCGCTCATTTTATGATTCATTCCTAGCTCCATTGAAAAATATTTGTTATATTAATTCAGTAATAATCATATTTGACTTTTTATTATAACTCAAAAAAAGTACTGATTATCCAAACCAAATCATCAAGATGCTATGGACATTTCGTAGCACTGAAAACATATACCTGTATTAGAGTATGCCTAATATAGTCAAAATTTTGTAACGTTGTTCGACTTTTGAACCAGATTTATAAAGCATAATTTTAATAAATACCACAGCTACCAATCCAGTTGCTGAAATATTCAATCTTTTTTAGTGAATCTGACTTGCAAATAATTATATACAATTAGTCATTTATCAAAATGCATGAAAGGGTTTTCCACTAATATCGAAGAAGCAACCTTGGAAAATAGCAATTTTCGAAAGGTGCTCTACACTTCAAAGCACAGCCAATTGGTACTTATGAATCTCAAACCTGGAGAAGAGATCGGGATGGAAGTTCATGAAGAAAACGACCAGTTTTTCCGTTTTGAGAAAGGGCAGGGGAAGTGTATTATTGACGGCAACGAATATAATGTCGGTGACGGAGTTGCTGTAGTGGTACCGACTGGTGCGAAGCATAATATCATCAACACTTCGAAAACAGATGATCTGAAACTCTATACAATTTATTCACCACCACATCACAAAAATGAAATCATTCGCGCTACCAAGGAAGAAGCCGAAGCCAATGAAGCAGAATTCGACGGGGTGACTACGGAATAATGTCATAAGAAGCGGGAATAACAATTAAGATCCTATTCAAAAATTCAAAACAAAAAATCGTCATTACAATTTTTTGCATGAGTAATTACGTTCCCACCTGAAAGATTTGGAAATTCTTAATGCATTTGATATAGTCCAACAAAGGCCAGCTTAATAAATCCTACTGATATTACTCTCATTGGGATTTATTAAGCAGACTTATCTACAACACTTTTTTTACACTTATGCACGCTCTACATCCAGAGATTCTCTTTGGGATGATATGTTAAGCATACTAGCAGGGATCATTACCTGGTAATCAGATACGTTTTGTAAGTCGGTTGGTACCACCTCAATTTGAGTGTAGCCTCCCACATTTTTTACGGTTGTTTTTGGTGTGTGCCCTATTTTATACCCCCAAACTTCATTGATTTCTCTTTTGACTCCATGGCTTTTTGGAGAATCACCTTGTGATAACATCCATTGTTTTGGGGTATAAAGATATTGTGTGTTTTTGATTGTCATAAGTGGTGCACGCGGAGTTGTAAACTTTCCAACTGTCCATACATCATTTTTCTCAGTTGCTTGAGTGTAAAAAACAGTCCAAACTCCATTATTATCTTGCGCAGGAATCCAGAGTTTCAAGATGTTTCCGTCATCACTAAATACACCTGCACTACGATATAACAGAGTATCCGTATGTGTTAGACCTGATGAATCCTTGAGTTTTAGAAGTGATGTGTTTTGAACTGTAAAATTATCGGTGTAGTTATTTGCAGTTGCAATATGTAGATCGCCGGTGAATCCGTTGTTACTATACATTGTAAGTAATGCATAAATTGTCGATTTTCCGGGATAATTCATTACATTAATATGCCAGGAGTGATATTGACTTGATAGACCCACTGCTTGCTTATTACCAAAATGAATTCCATCAGTGGACGTATATCTGTTTATTACATGCGGCGTAGGATCGATATCAACAATCCACATGTAAAATGTTCTCGTAACTTCATCATACAATACAGCTGGTGATACACCATGACCATTAACATTTATTTCTGGTGAAACAGTAATACCATCATACGTCTTAACCTTCGGATCTTCGACGGTTTCATTACCAACGACATCCCCTATTACATAATAGCACATGAATTTCCCAGTATTAGGATTGTATATTATATGCGAATCAGAACCATATGGATCAGAACCATATGGATCACAACCACGTGAATCAGAACCATAGGGATTCGAACCATAAGGATCAAGGCCATAGACATTTGCTTCATACTCAGATTCTATTGGTGTTCCAATAGGATTTTTCACTCCTGGTGGTACATGCCAAACTAGTCCATCATCAGAATAGTATAAACATGCATTTTCAAGCTCGCCTCTGGAGTATGCATATGGTGTAATAAACATCCACAATTTATGACCAAATACGCCAGTTTCATTGAAATAGATAGATGGATGATTGAACTGATTATATCCGTATGGGTCAGGTATTGATAACGGTAGACGATTTTGAGTTACATTTAGTATGTACATATTTGCATTACCAGAAGAATTATAACTGTATGCCACTGTATGTGATACATTATCTTCGACGAAATCATTTAGCCTGATCCCAGGGGTTGGCATCTGAATATCCGAACTGTTTGAGTTTACCCAAATCATTGCTTTGTCTATTCCTTGACTTTGGAATGAGCCACCACCAGCTTTGAAATGTGTATGCCACCAATCTGTTCCCCTAATCCCACCTACGACTGCGCCGGAACCAAAAGAAACATCAGAGAATGTGCCTAAGTTATGGGTGCCCCCTGTTAGTGTTTCATTTACCGCCAATTCAATGCCGTTCGTGAACGGTTTATTCAGCACAATATTTGCAGAAGATGCGTTACCAGAGCCTAACAACAACAAATGTCCATTCTGTACTTCTACTGTGGAATTATTGCTTCCTTCTTTGTAAGCTGTCCACTTTGATGTATTTAAGCTGCCGGAGCTAAAATCATCGTATGCAGACATGACTATATCTCCATCAGGAGAATAACCAGGTGTATTGTACACATTGAAATGTTGTGTACTGCCATTCATGTTGACTTTAAGCCACAAATTATGTTGTGGATCAATGTAATAAGGCTGTGCCGCAGATTTCAAGGTCAGAGATGTTGCAAGTGCAGTCCCCGACAATAAAATCATGCTGATTAATAAAAAGCATACTTTAGACTGAATTTCCATAATACCCCCTCTTTTAAATATTTTTTTGATATTTTTGCTAAATACTAGGCTAAATGGCAAAATACAAGATTTTTAAATGTAATATCCATCAGCATAATTAGACGCTTTTAAATAATATAGGCTTTTGGTATAAATTGTCAAGTATGTTTAAAAAAAGTCTACAATGTTAAAAAGTACACACGTCTCTTCATAACAGAACTAACATAGGATCTATGCAGTTGAAAAGATAAAAAGTGGAAGTTCAAAACAATTTAGAGTATACCGCTATTTCAACTCGTATTATAAAGATTTACGGAAAGGATGTACTCCATATAGATCCATCTCCGAAAGAGTTAGAACAATCTTTAAAATTACTAATATTAGCAAGTCCGATATTCATAGACCCGGTGAACTTTAAGTAGCTATCCTTTAAAAAACTTTTAAATTATATAACTCTTAAGATATCAACTAATTAATGGAGAAGCATTCTTTATTAGATAAAGAGTGAAATTACCATCTTTAGCTATTTTATTATATGGCAAAGATTTTGTCGATATCAAATATGTTGTGTTATTTAATCCCATAGCTTTTAGAGAAACCTTTTCCGCATTGACATAACGAATATTTCCTTTATTCCAAAATCCGTACACGTACTTTTCGATATTTACATTTGCAGGAGCAGTAGCTTGGTCGATGAGATAGGTAGTCCTGTTATTTGTGTTATTTGTTAAAAATTTTGCTATACTATTATTCATTTCATCATTTGATTTTGCTACTGAAACGCTGTATAATGTGGTAGAAAAAATTAGGGATGAAGTGATAATAAAGATCAATAGCAAATTAATATAATGCTTTTTTTTCATTGATAGTGTTATTAAAGCTACAGTCACCGAAAAATAGATGTACATAACCAATGATGGATGCAAAGATGCTGAGATTGCTCGCGTTATAAATGTAGAACTCGGCTCATAGAATCTTGCGAATGCATTAAATGTAGTATACCCATAAAATATATTATATACACATAGTGTTGGATTATTTTGTAGGTCATTGAATACATTGATAATAATATTATCCCAGGCGAAAATATATGGTATAATAAGTATAAGTGGAATGGAACTAACTATAAAATAAATAGTAATTCTCTTGTTCATTATTTTTTGATCAAAATTACTTATACATATAATTCCGAGGATCATTATTATTGGTATGATTGGCTCAACATATCTTCCAAGTATCAGGTTTGTATTTTTATCCTTAAACAGAAAGCTGATAGTAGCGATTATCAATAATAGGGAACTGATAGAAGCATAGAAAATTGGCATTGATAATGTATGATTTTTCAATGGTTTTTTATTGATGAGTAACAAGATAAAATAATAAATAACGATGAATAACAGAAAAGAGGAGCCAACTAATAGGTAACTTATTAAATTTGCAAAGAACTTAGTAAATATCAACATATTTTTAATACTTGCAAAAATGTCTGTCCCATGCTCTACCACCCCTTTGATATTATGAGCTGATCCAAAATCATAAGTTTTCGTTAATTTATCACTAAAGGGTTGATTTATGTCCACGAAATATGTTGAATAAGTAAGCCAACATACTAAAAATATAATGATACTAGCCATTAAAAGGAACTTTTTTTTAATTAAAACGAGCACTCGATCTTTATTTAAATTTGAAATAATATAATATATATATGTCAATACAAATGCTATTAGCATTGCCAATCCAGTCGATCTAGTGATATATAAATATACAGTTGACACTGAAGCTAATAATTCCCATTTTTTATTGTTAGTTTCATAGCTTTTAAGGATAAACCATATGGAAAATAAAAATAAGGGTATAAATAATGTCTCAGTCATTAGTGTAAAGCTATAAAAATTTAAAGATGGTAATGTTGACACGGTAACTGAACCCAGGACTGATACTGCCTTTGAACAGTATTTTTCCATAATAAAAAATGAGGGAAAAATGATGGTACTGGATATGAAAGCGCTTATCACTAACATTATGTGATAAATAATATTTTGGTTATTGGAAATATTATATGCTAATGACAATAAAAATGGATATCCCGGAGAAAACGAACCTAACTTTCCATATAATTTACCGTGTACAATACTTTGGGCAATGCTATTGTACAAAGTTTCATCTGGAAAAATAAATGGACCAAAAAAACGAGATGATAATAGAATTTTTACAATTACCAGTATTACAAAAAATACACATATAATATGAAACGCATAATTATTGATTAGTCTATCCAAAAATTTGCTTGCGCTAGTATTAATCATTAGTTATCTTTTACCATCAATTATTAGTCTTCTGTAACTATTATATATAAATGATGCAGTCAAAATATAAGAAAATTGTCTATAACTCCTAAATTTCATTATATGTTTATAAATAATATTAAAATGACTTGTTAAAGTAAAATAATCATCTAAATCCACATAAGTTTATAAATTCTCATAAGTTGATTGTACAATATATCAACAGCACAACATTTTCCATTATTCTCATATTTTCCTAGTATGAAAAGATAAATTAAGTTATTATTATAATCAATATTGTTAACAGGAAATGTGATAAAGCCGGATTAAATTGAGTCAAGTTGTGGAGTGGCTTATTTTTAATACTGTCCACAAGTTTAGTTATCTCACTCCACAGGTTCTAATTTTCACTTCCAATATTATTACCTTCTTCAAAGATGGTATTATCAAAATTGGAAATATAAGATTCTTCGCTGTTTTTTGTTGCATCTGCAGGAAGTTTAAATACTCAACATCGAAGTGTTCTTACGATATGATTTCCATTAAATCCCCTTTTGTTGACAGAATCTATATCAACTTGAAAAATATTTTCGATTTTTATTAAAATTAATTTTCTTCGGGACAATATTGTTCTCATAATCGAACTGTAGCAGCATTTCAGTGACTCCCTTCCCTCTGGTTCCATATTTTCATACCGGATTCCAGAGTTTTGGAAATTTTGGAGAGAACTCGGGTCTTTTCTTTCAAGGATTTATATTATAAATTACTTTAGATAGCCTTTGACTCTTTCTGACAGATATGAAAACATAAAACTTGATCAGCTAAAAAGTTCACGTCTGATAATTTAGGTTAGCCAAAATCTATATATATGCGGATTGTTTTTAACCGTGGTAGTGATTCAATGCCATCAGAACAAGTGGAAGAATATCTTAAAACGATTTATGATATAGCGGGCAAAAACGGAGCCGCAAGGACTACTGAGATCGCAAAATGCCTTAAAAAATCGCCAGCAAGCGTTACAGAAGCGATTCAGCATATGGCGGAAAAGGGTCTTGTCGTCTATGCACCTTATAAAGGAGCCACTCTAACCAAGGAAGGGTTGATAATAGCTATTAAAATCAAACGTAAGCACAGGCTTCTTGAAGTATTTCTCACTGATACTCTCCATATAGATAACAAAAAGGCCCACGTTGAAGCATGTAAGATGGAGCACGATATTTCTGACGAGACGGAAAATGCGTTATGTAAGATTCTTAATGCTCCTGCTAGGTGTCCACATGGAAGCCATATTAGTTCCTGTACCATGTTTTTAGGTACGTGTGATGATTGCAAAGGAGCTACTAGTTCAAGGAAGCGTAGAACAAATGATGGGAGCATTGTTCCGATAACTGACCTTGAACCTTGTGAAAAAGGCCTCATCAAATTTCTCAGGGGAGATAAGAAAATAGTACAGCGGTTATCTGACCTTGGATTAACGTTAAATACAAAAGTCGAACTGCTTCGAAAAGCACCAATGAATGGCCCCATAGAAATATGCATCAGAAGGACTAATCTAGCGATAGCAAGGGAAATAGCAGATAATATTTTTGTAAACGTGTCAAGATAAAACGGAGCATTTTATGATAGGATGTGAGAATTGTGGGCAGTGCGACTCCGCAACTAAAAAGATGAAAGATTTCAAAAGGGTGGTTGCTCTTGCAGGGAACTCTAACGTGGGTAAGAGTGCTATATTTAATCAATTAACTGGCGTGGATCAGATAATCGGCAACTGGCCTGGGAAGACGGTAGAGCGTGCCGAGGGATTATTGCATTATAAAGGTATGAGGATCAAGATAATCGACCTTCCAGGTATATACTCGTTCTCCACATACTCAATGGAAGAAATCGTATCTAGAGATTTCATCGCTCTCGAAAAGCCAGACATAGTCGTGAATGTCATAGACGCATCGGCACTGGAAAGAAATTTGTTTTTCACTCTACACTAATAGAATTAGGCGTGCCGATGGTCATAGCACTCAACCAAGTGGATCTTATGGAGAAGAAAGGATTATCCATCGATGCTAAAAAACTTGAGGAAATCCTGGGAGTGTCTGTAGTCATCATTGTCGCAATCAAGGGAATCGGAATCGATAACCTGACAGAAAAAATAATAGATGCAATCGTAAATAAAAAATTTCCGAACAAAATAAAATATGGTCAAGAAATAGAGCAGCGTTTAGATAAGCTTATAGCAGCTCTAGGGGATGTAAACACTGGATACCTTTCACGGTGGACAGCTATCAAACTGATCGAAAAAGACGCTGAGATTCGCAGCCTTTCCGAAAAGGCTAACCAGGAATGTTCCCATATTAGCTGATTTACTGGCTGAGGAGATCGAGGAGATACACGGTGAGTCATCTGGAATAGTGATCACAGGTGAGCGATATCATGTGGCTGACATGATTTCTCATGAGGTCTTCAGGGATGTCATGCCAGGTGTGAAAAAAAGGACATTGACAGAAGCTTTGGATAATATTGTTCTGCACCCAGTATTGGGATATGTGACTGCTATCATGGTCATTGGGGGCTGTTGGTCTGGATGTTTCTCATAGGTGCCCGTATTTCGGATATTATACAAAATTTTTTAACTGCGATAGAGCAGTATGAACCGGTCGTTACAGGTCCCATCGAAAATATCATATGGAATGGGGCTTTCACCGGATTTGTAGCCGGAGTAACTCTCATAATCCCGTATGTGCTACCATTTTACTTAATGCTCGCATTTATTGAGGATTCTGGATACTTGACTAGAATATCATTCATGCTCGATCGCGGTATGCATAAGCTAGGGTTACATGGCAAGGCAGTCATTCCACTCATCCTTGGGTATGGGTGCAATGTGCCAGCAGTTTATTCTTGTAGGATAATGGAAACTCCGAAGCAAAAAACACTATTAGCTTGCCTGGTTACATTAATACCCTGCACGGCAAGGACTATCGTTATTCTAGGATTGGTAGCTACATTTGTAAGTATTTGGTGGGGTATGGCGCTATATGTATTTGATATACTACTCATTATCGTGGTAGGTCGCATAGCGTTCAAGGTAATGCCTGGAGAATCCGTTGGTCTCATCATAGAGATGGCAGATTATCACGTACCCTCTCTCAACGTTATACTCAAACAGACGTGGGCACGAACCAAATCATTGATCATGATCGTATTCCCAGCTTACATAATCGGCAGCGCAGCGGTGCAAGCATTATATGCATTGGGAGTACTAACTCCAATTAATAATGCGCTAATGCCAATAACTGTCTGGTGGCTTGGATTGCCAGCAGTATCTGGTATATTGTTGATATTCGGAATCGTTAGGAAAGAAATGACCCTATTAACGCTGGCTGTAATTTTTCATACTACAAACTTTGGCTCGATCATGACTCCGGTACAATTAATAGTCTTGGCACTGGTCAGCATGATTTATGTCCCATGCCTAGCCAATATATTGGCCTTGGCATCGGAGTTTGGGTGGAAAAAAGCAACTGCTATAACGATAACGGAAATCGGCACAGCGATCATGATAGGTGGTATCGCATTCAGGATACTAAGCCTATTCATGTAAGCAGTAAAATCTTGGTTGAGATTGGTGATTATTTAGCCAACATAATGTACATTTCATCTACTATAGAGGATTTCAATAAACCTCTATGTTTTGTCATTTTTGTCATATGTTTCTAAATTGTATATAAACGACTTATGAAAATAAGAGGTTCATCGGAATCCTCATAATTTATGAGCTCATTGAGCCCACAAGGCGATTATTTTATCGATGACTACATGGGTAAATTTTCCGTCGTCATTGAGAGTAAGAACATTATCGGCACAAGCTTCAATGATTCCCCTGAAAACATCGGGTCCGCCACAGTAAACATCTACTTTCTTGTTGAGGTAATGTTCTACTATAAATGATTGCATCAAGTTCTGTCCCTCCTATTTTGTTTGCTGACAGCACCAGCTTTAAACTTGCAGGTTTTTGCCTAATTGTAACTATTCACTCATTTCTTCGTTCTTCATCTCTAAATTTAAGACCAGTGAAGAAATTCTGATACTTCACTATAAATGCATTTTCCTCATTGGATAAAATGGTGAATTTACTATGAAGACTGTAATTAATAAACGCACAGTTTTTGTGTGAAAACCTATGTATTTTTATTATTTCCAGTCAAAATTATAGGAAATTTTTACCGAATTGCATAGTGAATGCATAGTTTTTATTAAGATATGTGTTATTCCAAACAGCCAAAAAGTTGCCATATTTAATCGTAATGGATAAAAATGAATGAAAATCAAGTAATTTTTTTAACTTATAAATTGGATTTATTTAATCTATCCAGGGTAACTGCCTTGTTGTACCAAGCTGCTGAATCCTGTGGGTTAATTTCAATCGCCTTGTCATATGCTTTTAAGGCTTCATTGTACTTGCCTAAGCTGCTTAGAGTGAGTCCTTTATTGTTCCAAGCTATTGAATTATGTGGGTTAATTTCAATTGCTTTACCACACGCTTTTATGGCTTCATTGTACTTGCCTAAGAAGGTTAGAATAAGTCCTTTATTGGTCCAAGCTATTGAATTATGCGGGTTAATCTCAATTGCTTTGTCATATGCTTTTATGGCTTCATCGGATTTATTTAGGTTAGTAAGAGCATTCCCTTTATTGTTCCAAGCTAATGAATTATGTGGGTTGATTTCGATTGCTTTGGCACATGCTTTTATAGCTTCAGTGTACTCACCTAAAATGGTTAGAGTAAGTCCTTTATTGGTCCAAGCATCTGAATTATGTGGGTTGATTTCAATCGCTTGATCGTATGCTTTTATTGCTTCATCGGATTTATTTAGGTTAGTAAGAGCGTTTCCTTTATTGTTCCAAGCCATTGAATTCTGCGGGTCAATTTTAATTGCTTTGTCATACGCTTTTATTGCTTCATCAGATTTATTTAAATTAGCTAGATTAAGTCCTCTATTGTACCAATCTATTGAAGAATTATGTGGGTCACTTTCAATTACGTTGTCATATGCTTTTATGGTTTTATCTGACTCGCCGAAGCTCCTTAGGGCGTTTCCTTTATTATTCCTAGCATCCGTATAATAAGGGTTAATCTTAATTGCATTTTCATACGCTTTTGTTGCTTCATTAGATTTATTTAAATGTTCTAGAGCAAGTCCTTTATTGTACCAAGCATCTGAATCCCGCGGGTTAATTTCAATTGCTTTGTCGTAAGCTCTTCCGGCTTCATTATACTTTCCTATGTTCATTAGCTCGCTTCCTTTATGGAACCAAACATTTGTAGATTGTGCTGCAGCTGCGATATTCACTAGCATTAAAAGTATCATTGAAGCGATTCCCAAAGCAGTTATTATTGTATGTTTTCTGCTTGCTTTGTCACATTTATTTTCGTTCATTTTCATTCTCTCGATGTTTATTCTGATATTAATGCTTAAACAGAACTATAAAAATACAAATGAATGATATTTTATCCTACAGAGTAAACTTTTCTACTAGAAAAATATATTTACATAATAATTAAAAGAATAGTTACATTACTTTTGGTTGTTAAATTTTTAAAAATTCTAATAAAACCATCCGAAAACAACGTCCTGACTTGCAAAACAGCAATTTTAATAAAACTTTTCAAAAAACTGCATTATAAGTTTTAGGTTTCTCAAAAGTCAATACTTATCAGTGCAAGAAAATTGTTTCAGTATGAGGGTAGTCCCAAAAAGATAGTTTTCAGCAACCAATTAATTTGGTCAAGTGTGTCTATCTATAAAAAAGAGTGCTATTTTTTAGGACATAGTTAGATAAAAACTATAGAGAGCAGTGGTTAAGTACTCTATTGCTTTTTCCATGCGATTGGAATTCCCCACCAACATGTTTTTATATATGAGGAATATCCAAAGCTGTGGATTAAGTAACAAATTTAGGAGAATTTTTTAGTTTTTGTATCTGTTAACATTTATCTATTAAGAGAAACTCATATTTAATACTTTTCATCATTTTCGTTATATTTAGTATTACGATGTTTAAAGTTCGCAAGAAATACTGGGAATAAATATCCCATTTAGAGATCGACGTTGTAAATATCTCCAACCGACATGATCAGGATTAATAACTTTAATATAAAATTTTTTTATTCGTAGACTAGTTAGGATTTTGATAAACCCTCATATTTCGTAGTGTGTTTATAAATGATCTTTAAGTGACTCATGAAAATCTAGATCACTGAAACTCTTTTATGTTTTGGAACGCTGTTTGTCGAACTTCAGATATAAATTAATTAACAAATACTTAGTTTTTATGTATCTAAAATTATAACATGTTATAGAGGTATAGATTATGAATTTACGTAAACAATGGAATAGTTTGTGTGATCAATTTGGTGAGGGTATAATGATTTTTGTGGGATCGGTTGCTATTTTTGTTTTAGTGTGGTTATACTGTGGACTTAGGATTGGCTTTTATTAATCGAATTACTTTAGGATACTTCTTTCTCCGATATTTGTTGGAATATTTCTTATTCTCTCGATGAGAGTGCACAAAGGACAGAGATATCTTTCCTACGTACAGCTTGGTTTTGGGATTCTACAGCAAAATTTGCATATAGATCCCTTTTACATCATTAACAAACACAAAAGGTTTAATCTATCCATTATTCCTGTAGCAAGTTTTATTTTTTTTCGAAATAACAAAGTTCCAAATGTAGTTTCGGTAAAACAGATGGATAAGGCATTGAAGAGTAACTAGACATGGAGCAAATAATATACTATGAAGAATTTCACAAAAAAACTTTTTTGTGAGTATTGTTACCGGAGTCAAACATCTTGATGAAAAAAAGGTAGAATTTGATGTTATAATCTCGATTTTGTAGTTTTTGAGTTAAAAAGTTTCTAAGAATATCAACATGGTTTACAGAAAATGTCTGCTATTAAATTACCATACCTGATTTAAGTTATGGATTTGAGATCTAAGTTGAGAATTTGTGGATTAAATTGTTGAATTTAATTAAAAAACTATGTTTCCCTCCATTTTTGTGTTTTTTCTACAAGCTTCTACATAAACATAAATGGAAAATCCTTCTTCAAACATCACAAATATCTATGAGGAAAGGATTAAATCACCAAATAATATCGGCATCTTTGAAACAAGGGTAAAAATAGAATAAAAAACCTATTATACATTATGGAAAACAAAAAACTTGTGAGTATGTGTCCATTCCCACCTACATTAAAAGAGCTTTTGAAGAAACAAAAAGAACTAGAAATGCGTGAGAAGGAAAGATTTTGCAAACTTTGAGTCAACAAAATTCGAGAATTCCCTATATAAATTCTGCTATTAAGACAGAAGTCAAGTTCTCAGGATGGTCAAAACATCAGTAGTTTTCTATTAGTCAGTTGATTTAAGTCCTCAGATACCCTATCCTATCTATATGCCCTATCTTTGAAAGAATCTATTTAACAGAAAGAAGAACTTAAATGGATAAACTGGAGCATTTATTCCATTTGCAAGAAAAATTCACTCAATAATATAGTGTCCTATTATAAATTATGAGATTTACGAAGATGAAAAGGATATTTAAAGGAAAATATTCGAAAAAGGAATATTTTTGAGGCTAATTTTTTTTGGTTGATGAACACGAGATCATTTATCTATTACAAAATGTATAAATTTGTCAAATTCTAGTTAAAAAAAATCATATGTGTAAATGAAAATACTTGATTTTGAATAGTTTCTTTGGACCAAGAGCTGGGATGCAACTATCCAGAATTACTTTTAGCCGAGTAGGTTCTCACTCCTTAAATTATGTTTTATATCATTTTAGTTACTATTATGGCAATTCCATTTTCATAGTAATGATTATTTCACATCCGTACATCAGGAACTTAGCACATATTATCTTGGAAAAAAATATCAAAAGTTAAAACTTATAAACTAAAATTTAGAATTGTGTAAAAAAATAGAAAAATATAGTTTTTTTATGGCTTATAAATTGAATACTTCTTTTAAACTTGCATATTGAAACTAACACCAGACGCCTGTATTACTTCATATAGTTTTATATCATTTGTTCTTTTTCACTTCCTCCCTATATTCGATTACTAATTTTACATACTCGGTAGCGTTTTTTGCAAGGTTTTTAATTTCTACATCTTCTGTTTTTCTCCTTACCTTACCTGGAACTCCAATAATCAAGCTGCTTTCAGGAAATTTTTTCCCTTCAGAAATCAGTGAGTTTGCGCCGACGATGGAATCTTTTCCTATCTCAGTTCCATTTAAAACTGTAAAATTCATCCCTACTAGCACATTGTTTCCTATTTTGCAACCGTGAAGCATAGCTTCATGCCCCACACTCACATCATCCTCAACCTGAACTACATTAATGGAGTCCACATGAATTATTACATTATCTTGGATGTTTGTTCGATTTCCAATCTTTATACTATTTCGATCTCCTCGTATCATGGCATTGAACCATACGCTTGAAAGATCTCCAATCTCAACATCCCCAATCACATCCGCAGAATCTGCAATAAAAGCAGTCTTTGAGATTTTCGGGCGTCTGCCTTTAAAATTTATTATCGTCTATATGCCTCCTTGATTCCAAAATGTTGTGTTTAGCTAACTTTTTTCTTGTCATGATTGCTTACATTGTTCCACAGTTTTAGTCTTTTCGATAACCATAAAGCCTTTGATGAAATTCAAATTTCAATAAATTAAATTATTTTGATAACTAATATCATTTTATTGTGATATCATATACAAAATATGTCAGTAGTTATTCACTCCATATTTTATACTTATCGACAAATATATGACCAGCATAGCCATTCGAACAAAGTAGAACATACAAAGTTTAACTACGACTTTTTATTGCATAGGTCATTCAAAAGTGGATGTGAAAACAAGACAATACGCAAATCTAATACCAATAACGTGCATACAAAACCAGCCTATACAATTGCCAAAAATTTGGGTTTATCGATGTCTTCATAAATAAAGTATGTAATGGAACATTTGCTCGATTATTTTAGTTTCAAGTTACAGTGCATCATACAACCTTCAAACTAAGTCATCATCGGAATGATTTTTTTAATAGAAATGTGAGAGATAATCGTTTTTCGGATTTAATGACTGATTTAGAGACATTATCAATAACTAGAAAGCATAAAAATTTGAACATGGAAGAAAACTTTCCAGGTATTGAATACTGTTCTTAGTACTTCCTTCTCTAAACTTCTATAAAAAAGAGGTTGATAGATAACAGAATCTATCTTTAAAATCAAAAGATAACAAACCAAAATGAATCGTGTCACATGTAGAAATCGGTGAAAAATATTTGGACAGAATCCCTGCAAAATAAATTAAGGGTAAATTGGAATCCCTGAGGACAGTATAATTCACAGAAGAATGCTTGTTATTGAATCATTAAAAAAGAGTGGTAAATGCTATTTAACCAAGAACTTTATCTAAAGAGGCTAATATCAAGTACTTTTATGAGCTAATGTTTTTGCTGCTAAAAAACATACCGGTATAATTTCAGAAGAAATATTTTAATACAGTACTGACAATGTTAATTGGATTTAATTTTGTACTACAAGTATGTAAGTATTAAATTGGATTATAGAGAATGGACAAATTTAAGAATAAGGATCTAAAAAAAGCATTATTGGATAGATGCGAAAGTATGGATATTCTCCTTGTAGGGGTTGCCAGTGTAGATCGATGGAAAACCCCTCTTTTTTTGCCATGGGTTCCCAAAGAATTCCATCCTCAATTTATATATCCTGAAGCAAGATCAGTGATAGTCATCGGATTGCCTATCTCTTTACCGGTTTTGGAGACATCCCCCTCGATATATTACCGTGAACTGTACACTACGGTAAATACGTTATTAGATCAATATATATATCGTCTTGCCAATTTTTTAAACGATAACGGAAAAGCTTTTGTTTTCATACCACGAGATGGATATGGAAGCATCCAAGTACTCGTGGAAGATCCCATTGCATTTTTTTCTCACAGGCATGCCACTTTGCTTGCTGGACTTGGAACGTTTGGTGTAAATAATATGGTACTCACACCGGAGTATGGCCCTATGGTACGTTTTGGTTCTATTCTATTCTCAGTTGATCTTCCCCGGATCCCATATTGGAAACTCAGCTCTGCAACCACTGTATGCATTGTGTGAAAATGTGTCCATCAAATTCTATTAACATAGAGGATTACCCAAGGGGGCCTAACAGATAAGAAAACCTGTTCTACCTATAGTGCTAAATTAAACAAGCATTATGTTTCACCCTGTGGTATATGTATCAAGGTCTGTCCAATAGGAAATGATAGGACGCTATATCAGAGAAATAATGATGAAATATATGTGAATCAGAATCGATTTGCCAGTTATCATAGAGCCTGGAAGCACGTTAGGGCGTATGATGGAAAAGCTTTATCATGACTTTGTCACTTTTTCTCCAGGAATTGTGTACTTAAAATACAAAATTAATGACAATTTACGATGTAGCTAAGCTTGTGATCCATATATTAAAAGGTTTAATGTTATTGAATTCACAGTTCAACTGTTTAATCCATATCTTTTCCATAGCTATCACAAAGTGCAATTTTATCCTTGATATTTGTGCCTTTGAGCAAAAAACATGTGATTCAATCAAGTCAAATGATATCACAATAAAAAATATATTTTTGAAAAATATCTTGAATTCCATTTTTAAACGGAAACCAGTCCTGCGATTTCAAAAAGAACTGATAGCTTTAAAGGCTTTAATCTTCTTCCATAACTAAAAAATGGGGGAAATAGTAATTTATTGGTGCAAGTGCTTTAATAACCAATCATTTAAGCCATTTATTCTAAAATTCTTCTTGGTCTACGGCAGATCTTCTAAAATTTATTATAGTTTGCCTTAAAAACCCATGGACTACGCTACACGAAATTTATGTGCGCTAATGCCTTAGAAGAAAATGACCTTAATACAACTTTGACATTTTGGACAAAATTCAGACACAATATCATCTTTGCACCAGGCAATCACGCCAATCATGGCTGTATCCATATGTGATTATTACTGCCAAAAAAAACTACATTCAAAGAAAAATCTATTGTGAACTATGCAGCTCCACTTCAGATTTTTACATTCGATAGCTTGTCTTTACGAGAATGACGAAACAAGAATTGATAGAAGGATATTCTTGATTTTGCTTCAAAGATTGGAATTCAAAATATTGAAGACATTCCATAAAAGCTTCAGACACTTCCAGCAAAATATCTTTGAAATAAATAACTTATATAGAAGACTATGATTTAATGAATAAATTGGAAATTGGCTTTAGAGCACTATGAAAAATGTGGTCAGTAGAACTAAGAGAATCATCATCTAGCTAATGCTCATGTCGATGGATGTTGTGATTCGTCCCTTAATTATGTGAATATATAGTTCTATCTTAAAGCAAAACCAATTGTATCTTCTACATGAAATGTCTTAATCAATAAGGAAAGTTAGATTGAGAGGATAGATTACCGAGTCAATAAAATGTGGAAAAAGGAAGGAAATATCAAAGCAAAAATGGAAGATAAACTCAGTTTACTGTGCCAGACTGGAAAAATGATACGGATTGAAGTGTATATGAGAAACCAAAATATTATGAATGATTCATACAAAGAACTATGCAAATAAAGAGCTAAATGCAGAAAGATACTTGACTATATTAAGAATACAGTAAGATTTAGAGTTAAAAGATTAAAAGAGAATTGTAGGGAAATCTACTCGCTCCTGAATTAATTGTAGTATCCTTGATATAATAACTTTGGTTGATGAAGCAAAACACATCTATCAAACAAATTTTAATATTATATTTCATACTGCAACATTTTCTATATGTCTCTGGAATCTGCAACCAACGATTTAAGATCAAAAATACAGTAGATAAGAATTTTCAGATTATTCAACTTCCGAATTATTTATACAAAAATGCCGTCTATTTTTATAATACGACAGTGGCCTAAAAATTAATCTAACTTCCAATGAATTAATATTGGAAAATTAGGCTACAAAATTAGATATTTGTATACACATGTAGAATACAGGTTAAAAAATTGGAAATATGTATCAAAATGTTATCATTATTTGGAATTATACTGATCATGTGGTTATCGCCGCTAGTATCCTTAAGATTAAATTCCTCATCCGGGCTTAGTTCTGCTAAGATAGGCATATTAAAAATTGAAACCATGAATACATTTAAATACAAAATCATTGTAATTTAATTTTCAATGTAATTATTCAAATTTCAGTTACATGATTTTGTATATCATGAAAAGTACGGAAAACATGAAAAAGCTGCTCAAATATTTTTCCCCTTACTTATAACTCAAGATGAATGAAGGTATGAATGTATTTAAGCATAAACCCTCCGGTCTAATTTTTTCGCAGTGTTAACTTTTATTGTGATGTCTATAAATTTTTCTTTTAGACATTTAATGGCCCAATGTTACTGATTTCTCGATTCAAACGCATAAGGGTTGTAATATCCATTCAGGAAATCTGCTGAATGGAAGTGTATCGAAAAATCATGTTACTCATGTTATTATTGTATTAAATTGAGCAAAATTTTGGAGTGTATATGAATGGGAAAACAAACATTTGACAGAGGAAAAAATACATTAGCTATTTTAGTAGTATTTTTTGTACTGATTTCGATAACAGCTACTAGTAAGTGCCGCAGATGAAATACAACACCCACATAAAGCAGACACCACGCAGACGGGCACCATCCAAGGGGACACAATTTCCACAATTGGCATGACCACCATCGCCACCACCTCCATGATCACTACTACAGTGATGTTTATTACGCGAACTATGAATGGGTATATAATCCTGCCACTCTTGTTTGGGACTGGGCCCACTTACCTGTTGTAGAGAAGGTACAACCTGTCGTAGGAGAAGTACAACCCGTTGTAGAGACAATGCAACCCGTAAGTTATGTCCCAACACCCATTGCAACAACCCCAGTATATTATGTCCCAACACCCATTGTAACAACTCCAGTCTCGCATATGACCGAAAAGCTGGGTTATACGCTCGAAAATATGGGTAAAACACAGAAAAAATTGGCGAGAAAACCGAAAAAATTGATGAAAAAACCGAAATGATGAGTAATATAACTGGAAAGATGGGTACTAAATTACATAATGTACATATTACCGGAAAGACAGGTGGATAAATGTGGCCAATTCCCAGAAATATGGGATAGATGGCAGTAAAAATGGAGAACATGACCAATTGACAAATAACTCGTTAGTACTTAAAAGCATAAAGTTGTAAAATATAATACCCAGATAAAGAATAGTTATGTAATAAAATGTTTGGGTGTACCTCGCGGTAAACTGTGGAGTATGTTCGCTCTAAAATTTTCAATTTTTCTATAAAAAATCTCCATCTAATTAAGAAATATCTCATTATCATCTTGATTCTTAATTGATTGCAGTTAATTGGCAAGGGAATTACTGGTAAATTTTGATGATCTCAGAATATATTAAGATGTTTCAGAATTCAATGCTTTCCTGAAAAACTACAAAACGTATAAAATAATCATTTTGGATTGTAATCTACTGTAATAAATATACCACTATGATTTTTGCCATTTTTATATGTTGGCATCTCACCTGGTTGAAACCTTAAATCAATCTAATAGTAATCAATCTAATAGTAATCCAACTTTTGTGATGGTTTTATCTTAGCAAAAGCTATGTTTTTTCCAAAATTTGGTTAAATTTATTAACATATATATATATTGTAAAAATTCTTAGATATTGACCACTATAAAGTTATTAGCACATTAATTGAGGCACATACTTATATTGGATCTAGGATATGAATTATTAATGAAATGAACCCAAAACTCTGTCTATATCTTCATCGAACATTGGAAATGTGTTTTTGAGTATTAATCAATTTTCATATGATTATGGTGTTCATTTTTGATTGCAGTTGAATTCTTTGTTCTATAACATGAGATACTTTTCGAAGAATATTATATCATTCCCAAATGAATAAATTTTGCAGATTTTATATAAATATTAAGGATTTTTTGACAAACTCCAATTAAATGCCAAAAACATGATATAATATAGCGCTACGATCAATCAATCACATCACATAGCTAACAACAAAATGAGGATATTGAAAAGGAAAAAACATTTCATGCGATTTAAAACGAAAGAAGTAGCAAAATATATTAAAAATTTAGAATATCTATGCAGAGACAGTTTAAAGCTTGAGTTCCTTAGCTATTTCTTGGAAAACCTTTCCTTTATCAGTTGTAATGAAAAGTCCATTTTCATGCCTTATAAGTTCTTTCTCGTTCAATACTTCCAGGTACTTCTTTGCAATATTAAAGTTTAAATTTACTTCATATACAATATGAGTTTTCTTTGCTCCGTTCATTGTTACTTTTAAAATATCTACTGCAATTTCAGTCCTGCTTCTTCTCTTAATACTTATACCCCCTACGTTGGTTGAAAGGAAAAATTATACAGAATCCAGTTAATTTAAATATGTTAGTGCATAACTTTTAATTATAAGCATAGATCCTAAATAGTATTACGTTCCTTTCTATATAACAATGTCGTTATTGTATACAATAGTAAGTTACAATCTTACATAGACAAACACTTAGCATTATATTTTGCACTTTATCATAAAAAACGGATTTCATCAGAGTAATATACTTAGAAAAGAAAATGCAAAAATCAAAGAAGCTGAACAATTTGGTAAAGTACTGTATACCTAAGAACAAATATTCCATTATTTATCTGTTTCAAAGCTAACTTTCCAAATTATGTCAAAATAAAGTAATAGTTTCATTTTGACGATTGTATTTCGAAATTTATGTTAATAAACAACAAATGTTAGATGGATTTTTTCTCATAGAGTTATATTTAAGTTATACAACGTAATTAGATTGGTGAAGGATCCAATAATCTAAAAATTCTAATTATATATTTTATGTTTATTAAAGTTTATTAAAGTTTATTAAAATTAAATGAACTTTGAAATGGGGAGAAATTAGTGAAATATACAAAAAAACTTTTTCCAATAACCTTAGTTTTAGCGATTTTATTTTTTGGATCTTCGATGGCATTAGCAGCTGCTCAGTCTGTAGATGGATGGGATTTCAATGGATTAGATATCAATATAAAACCTATTGCTTCTTTCTCTGCGGAGGTAACATCTGGAACAGCACCATTAACTGTTTCTTTCGCCGATAAAAGCACAGGATCACCCGTTGCATGGACTTGGAACTTTGGAGATGGAAGTGAGAATTCATATGAACAGAATCCAACACACACATATACTACAATAGGAAATTATAATGTTACAGTAGCAGTGACAGGTAAGTGGGGAATCAGCGACACAGTAACAAAATTAAATTACATAACCGTTGTGGCTTCAAAAGCTCAAACTGTCAGGAAAGCTCCTATTGCTGCGTTCTCTGCAAGTGCAACATCTGGAAAAAAGCCATTGAAAGTGTCATTTGTTGATAAAAGCGCCGAATCAGCAGTTTCACGAATTTGGAATTTTGGAGATGGCACCACTTCATCATCCTGGAACCCAACACACACATATTCTAAAGCAGGTAAATTTAAAGTGACTTTAACCGTGAAAAAAACGAATGGTCGCAACATAGATGAAACATCAAGATATATCACAGTGAGGTAAGTGGATATCTTAATTACAAGACCAGAAAAAGCCAAGGTTCGAAATAATAGGTATATTTGTTCAAATCTATCAGGCAGGTGCTTCATTTTATTACTTTGTAATGTGAAGGGGCTTCGAGATGCCCTTCATTTAGGTATGGGATAAGGTGAGCACTCGCATCTTTTTGTTTTAGCCGATTTATCTTAATCATCACTTCTTTTTAATACGAATTTATTTTTGGTACCGTGGTCATAGGTGGTGCCTCCCTCCTCTGATAGAAATGCGACACTCATTGGGATTAAACATCTTAGCAATGGCTGTCATTAGATAGCTTTTTTCATATTATTTTTCTAAGTGTCGATATATATCCCGGTCTAATCAAATTAAAAAATATTGTGGTCTCTCATAATTTTTCAGTCTATTTCCTTTCCATGACAATTGCTTCTCTTTTTCAATGTGACTACTTCGTGAATAAAGGTTTCCATTTTACTAATTAATCTGTTAGAGTCCTTTTTTTGGTGATCTAAATCAACTTCTTTGTTTTTTTGAATTCAGATGTTATAGATATGTTTGTTTCCCTTAAAGATTATATTTTTCGATTTTCCTTAGAATTTATCAAAAAAAGAACCCGTGAAAATTTGGGCGGGATCAGATAATGAGAAGTAATATTTATTTAACTCGATTAGATATATTTTAAGATTTTCAGACGATATATTTATATTATATCATCGGCATATGCTATCCGTAGAGGTGATATTGTGGACATATTATCACTAAATAATATATATAGTATTGTTGTTCCCATTGCACCCGGTTTTTTATTTGCTGGCAGTATAATTGCATTAATAATTATTTTCAACAAACTATGTTTTATAAATGACCATGTGCCGATAACTAATATCGAAAAAAGACCCACTGGAGTAGTGGATAAAAAGTTTATCATCAAGGACCGCAAAGGTCCTTAAAAAATAGACATTGTACAAATTGTTGCGGTCTGGATCATTGAAATATCCTGAATTGAAAATCCAGATCCTGTTTTTGTCTTTTCTTTTTGGATTATAACTATGGCTTGCAGCTATCAAGCCCGTGTGATATACGGTTAGTTTTTAGAGATCCATTGAAATTTTCTTTTGATAATGATTGAATTCTTGCTTTGGTAAAAAAGGTTAAATTATCTTGGTTTTAAAATCTGTGTTTAAATTGATCTCTAAATTGCCATCAAAGGCTTATATTCAAATTCTGAAAACAATACTTTTAAGCTTCCTAAAATTGGAGAAATCAAAACAGTTCTTCACAAAATGTTTGACGAGAAATTAAAAATCGCTACTACTTCAAGATCTTGCCCAGGAAAGTGCTATATCAGTATTTTAGGGGGAAATGGAGAAGTAGTTTCAGTTAAAAGAGCGTTTTTTGAATCTACGACCATTGATGTAGACATGGGGGTAAAAGATTTTGCTGTTATTTCAACTTAAGAAAAGGTTGAAAATTCTAAGTACCAGAAAAACTCTTTAGAGAAACGATATTCAACACAAACTCTCTTGTAAACTTGTTAGCTAGAACTAATAAATAGCATTTTAAACTCTGAATGTTAAAGGCAAAATTACGAATCATCATTTAGAATGGTCCATAGTGTATTCTGCGCGGAATAATTTTATAATAAGATTAGAATACAAATAAGAATGGTCAAAAAAACCGTTCTTATGAAAAGTAAATTTGAATCATTATCTGAGATATGTCGTGCTGCAATTAACATCAAAAATTTTCTCTGATTGATCAAAATCTAATTGGAATCTGACGTCCTTGGGATGTGGGGGATATGATTTGGACTGTTCTTAAAGGAGGAAGGAATAAACCAAGAAACACTTAACCTTTAACGAAATTGCAGTTCACGGAATTATGTGCACCTAGTGTTTAAAATAAAGGACCTTGTTTCAAAATTCCATTTCTGCTTGTTTTGGTGCATAAGTGGAAGTCCTATAATTTTATTGATCCTCATTTATCCAGATGAAGAGTAACTTCAACGAGGTGCAGATAGATTCAAAACTGGCTCAAATGAATTAATTTGATGGTTTATTTGTTTCATAATTCCATTACTGTTATTTTTATCACCTGCAGTATTACAGCTTGTTTTGATCCCCCCACAATTAGTTGGACAGACCTAAACCAGGACCATAATTGAGAGTTTCACTTATCACACCAACCAGAGGATGCTATGCAGCTATTATTTTTGTAATATTCTTGTTTGGAATGAAATTATTATTAAACGGTCATCAATATTTTTGCATACACTGAAATATCCACAGAGCCAGAATTAATATCTTCCTGCGTTATTGAGTAGTTTGATGTTCCTGTGATGCTTTGTCCTGGGGCAAGATCGGTGTTTGGTATTGAGATTAGCTCATTTATGCGGCTGTCCATGATGTTGATAGGTCCTTTAATATTCACATTTCCAGAGTTAGTTACAGTATAGGTGTAAGTAATAGTCTGTTCTACGGTGGGATCATTTGTTGAGGATGCTGATTTTACTATTGTCAGAGCTGAACTCTCTGACTTGAATGCCAAAATAGCAGTGTTTGAGCTGGTTAACTCATTATTCATTGCGGGATTGGTAGTATACAAGCTCAATTTAGATTGACCGCTTGAAGCCTACGCTTCGAAAGGAATCATGCTCAATAAAAAAATCAGACTCAAGATTCCTGGTAGCATCACTTTGATCACAGACCGAAAACTGAGTTCACAGGACCACAAATGAGCTTTCATCAACATGCTTCTTAGAACTTTCAAACAATATGGCAGAGTATTTATTTTGGTTAAATTTATGCAATTTTTTCCCATCTTTAGACACTCATGACTTTGGTCATACAAAATTGGATATTATTTAAGTACATAATTAGTTATTACAGGTAAAAATTATTTAATATTTTTATTTAAATTTTTAAATTCTATTTTTGTAAATCTTAATTTTTAGGAACCGTTAGATTTAATTAAGTGCAAACAAATTTTTGAAAATTCCAGATTGTTGATTCTGAAATAGATTTTTTAATCAGAGATAGGATTATGCAATGATTGAACATAATTATTTTTATTAAACAGAATATCATTCACAACTGTATATATTTTTCACATCAGAATATAATTTAAAATTAAAGATATATCCTTTTTTTGTGTACGAATTAACAATGTTATATTATTGGGTAAATTTAAAAAATCGATCGGATGAGACAATAAAAATGGGTGGCAATAAAATTAATTAAGTTTTACTATCATTTCTTAATATTTTATGTATGTACAGGGATTTAATCACTAAGAATTTGTACATTTTTATAAGCTTTGAAATAATCAAGTTTTTAAAAAAATCAGGAATATTGTTCGAAGAAAAACAAAAGAATTAAAGACTACTGATTCGTGTATATTTATATATGTTAAATTATGATTTATTTTGCATATTAATTCAAACATCATATGCAAAAGTTGCTAGTTTTACTTTAAATAACCAAATATCTGTAAATAATTAAAAGGGGGATATCAATTGAAAAAAACACTAAATACTTCAATGCCTGGAGTTGTGATATTTTTTGTTGTAATTTGTCTGGTGGCGGTAACAATTTATGCATTGCCTTTGACCCTTGCTACACCGATACATGAAACAACAAAATATCAAGATTCTGAATGGTTAACAGCGTGTGTATCAGGTATGACGCAAGTGGATAATGATATGAAATCTCTAACTACTGCGGCAAAGAACTACGACTTCACGTCGGCTTCTACGTATGCAGCTATTTTGTATACAGCTAGTCATAAAGCTATAGCAGATAGTGATTTGTACAACATATCACCTGATTTACAAGGTGCAAAGGACGAATATCAGTTAGCAATGGATCAGGCTAGTCGGGTAGCAGTTTATGCTAATTCTGGGATCGAAGAATATAATAACGGAAACTTCGAAGCTATAAACACTGACTTGAAACAAGCAATTGAATATGTTAAGTCCTACAATGAACATACTAAAAAGGCAGTTAAACTGTCGACTAATTATAAGTCTAAGAAAAATTAATCAATTTGCTGGGGTTTTAGATAGCTGAATTGTCTTTCTGGAAAGAAAATCTATATGAAGCATTCAATTATGCTCCATACCCGTAGACATACTTTTTTTTGTTAATACGAAGCGATTCAAATGAGTAAATAATCTTCGATAAACCCCTTAATTTCTTCATCGACTTCTTAGTTATATCTAAATAATTCATAAAAATCAGTGGTTTATCAAAATTTTCTATGGTAAGTTTGCGAATCAATCATGCTTATAATAAAGGATAAATCTTATTGCAATTTTGATATAAATTCACAGTTAAATTTTTGAGTACTGTGCTTAATTTGATTTTCATAATGTGGTATTTTGTATCAATTCACTCTTTGAGATTTACATTTTTACAGAAAATTATATCTGCTGCACAATATGACAGTGTACCGAAAGTTCTTGTCTTTATTGCTTTTACTAATAATGGATTTTAAAGTAAAATATATGCAGATTCTCAACTTGAACTCTTCATTGTCATTTTATTTGCTAATACCATCAGAAACTTAAAAGTATAGAAAAACTCATACTAATTGATTTTCAGCAAATTAGTTAATTTCTAACCTAATTAGCATTTATGTTTGAAATTCTAATGCTAATCATTTTCTCATTTTCGTGATTAGGATGTATATTGCCACTGCTTCAAAGGTGGGTTCCCTAACTTATTATCACTATAATATAGATCAAGTAAATTTACAAATTTTACCTATGTGTTCAAAGGGTTATTAATATTCAATTAATGCTGTTTTCAGCAAGCTATATACTTGCTCTCTGAGTCGAATTTTCTGTGCAATGTAATTTTTGGTTCTTGTATATAGGCTACCTTAGAAAACGAGTACATTTTTACCAAATTATACATTAAATACGTAGCTTTTATTAAAATATATGTTGTTTTAAGAAACCAAAAAGCTATCACATTAAACTCACGAAGGGTAAAAATGAATGAAAATTAAGTAATGTATCTAACCTACAACTTGAATTTATTCAATCTATTTAGATAAATTCCTTTATCGTACCAAGCTATCTAATTTTAGGAGTCCATTTCAATTGCCTTATCAAACGTTTTTATCGCTTCATCCGATTTATTTAACTTATAAAGAGCATATCCTTTGCCATTTAAAGCTTTTGAATCCTGAGGGTTAATTTCAATTGCTTTGTCAAATGTTTTAATCGCTTCATCTGATTTATTTAATTTATACAAAGCGTATCCTTTACCGTTTAAAGCTTTTGAATCCTGAGAGTTAATTTCAATTGCTTTGTCAAATGTTTTTATCGCTTCATCTGATTTATTTAATTTATACAAAGCGTATCCTTTACCGTTTAAAGCTTTTGAATCCTGAGGGTTAATTTCAATTGCTTTGTCAAATTCTTTTACTGCTTCATTGTACTTGCCTAAGCTACTTAGAGTAAGTCCTTTACTGTACCAAGCTTTTGAATTCTGTGGATCAATCCCGATTGCTATGTCATATGCTTTCAATGCTTCATCGGATTTGTTTAAATTACCAAGATCAATTCCCTTGTTTTTCCAAGCATTTGAATTATGCGGATTAACTTCAATTGCTTTGTTATATGCATTTATTGCTTCTTTAGTCTTGTTTAAACTATCAAAAGCAACCCCTTTGCCTTCCCAAGCTTCTGAATAATGTGGGTTAGCTTCAATTGCTTTGTCATATGCTTTTACTGCTTCATCATATTTATTTAGATGAAATAGAACTTTTCCTTTATTGTACCAAGCGTCTGGATTCTGCGGGTCAATTTTAATTGCTTTGTCATATGCTGTTGTTGCTTCATCGAATTTATTTAAGTTAGAAAGAACGTTTCCTTTATAGATCCAAGCATTTGAATCTCGTGGGTTAATTTCAATTGCTTTGTCAAGTTCTTTTAGTGCTTCATCAGAGTTGTTTGCTTTGTCATACGCTTTTATTGTTTCATTAGTCTTGTTTAAATTAGAAACATTGTTGCTGCCAAAGTTCAAAATATCTGCTAATGGTATCGCTCCAGTAATACTCACTAGACAAAGAAATGCCAGCAAAGTGGTGCCCAAAGTCTTTATTAGGGTAGAGCTTCTACTTGCTTTATCATTTATCGCTTTTTTCATTTTCAGCCTCTTTATGCGTGTTAGATATTAATGATAAGAAATACCTACAAAAAATAGATATAATACTTCACTCTGCAAAGAAAACTTTCTGCTGGGAAATTATATTTCTTTGATTTATTAAATAATTGTTACATTATATTTAGTTATCAAATTTATATAAATTTTAATGAGATCATCAGAACAAAAGATAATTGATATAAGGCAACAAAGTGAATTTAACAAACTGACCAGATAGCTATACTTTATCTGAAACAATTTTCTGCAGATATTTTCAAAAATAAAATCTTTTTGCCATCTTTTTAGATATTTGCCCAGTGTACCGAAAGCTCTATAAAAACCAATTGACAGGTATCCGCTTTCTTTTACCACAAAGAAGATACCGAGTCAATGGTTAATATCTTCGTACTAATAAACGATTATCTTTCCGATCAGGAAGATTGAATTTTCCATCTAATTACTTGATTTTTAAACCTTTTAATAGAAGAGGAAACCATTATTCAATTCTATGCTAAATGATCTAATATAACCTATTCTCAGAAAAACTAGTAGAAACAGCTAAAAACCCTGAAGATCTCCGAACTAGATAAGGAGAACTTGAATTATCAAAGTTTCAGTTCGTGAGTTTTCCTTTGAAAATATGTGCTTTAGAAGTATTCGGAAGTTGAAAAAGCTATCCTAATTACTGTCGATGAATCTTATCTACAATGTGTCTCTATCCAAAGGATGGAAAAAGTCATGTCTGCTTTGGGAGTATGTGAAATCTCTCTTCTTCTGTATCCAGAATTACTAAAGAACTGAACGAAAAAATTGAAAACAAGAATTTATTTATGATAATGCTTTTAAAGAAGAAATAATTTAAATCCTTTCAACAAACATAGGAAAGAAGAGAGCTAGTGATCTACACTTATAAGGCTAAAGAACAAAATATATATCTAACAGGCATAGTTTGTCTTATCATCAGTTTGAAAAATATCAAATTACTGTTCTTTAGTTAAAACAGCTCAACTTACATATATATCATCATCAGTGTCTGAGAATCGATATGAATGTAAAAGACGTGATAGGAGCTTCTAATGCTATAAGCGTGCTAGAAATGCAGTCATTGATACAAACAACGACTGTTCATAGAAGAAGGCAAGATGTAACTACCCGCTTAATTACAATAAAAAAGACAAATCGAAAAAATATGTTTCGCGCAATAATTAAAAATAATTTTTTTAAAGGACTCAGACTTAAGTAATTGAGGTACAAAATCAAATGCGTTAGTATTGTTGTTTAAATTTGTACTTTAGATTGATAATGGCTTAATGCTATTGATTTCTAAGTTCAGCTGCTTAAGTCCTAAAGGTTATTTCATAGGGGGATTATAGAATAGTTACAGCTGATATAATAAAGTCATATTGCACGCCGCATCAGATTCTAGTTTTTATAAGTGTACTGAAAGCGAGGCACAATACATCTAGAAAATATATTAATACAAAGGAAGTTTCCGATATTTATTATTCCATATGCCAAGAGCATAATCTTAAACCTGTGTATCCGTCTATCATAACGCCACTAAAAATGTTGGGTCTAGGTGGTTTTATTAAATTGCAATCCAATAAAAGAGGAGGATATAAAATAGTTGAAATAGGTTATGGAAATTATACTTCTGATGTACTAGAAGAACTTCTTTATAATGACCCTGAGTACACGAAATATGAGTCTTTTGAGCCCAAAACTTCTGAATCCCACTGATCAAGTCCTCTTTTTATTGTTGCATCACGTGGGAAAGCTATTCGAGCTGAACTTGTTTGTTTTCTCTATGAATAGGGTAAAATTCATCATCTTTGTACATTTACAGGAATATATTATATTTGGTTTAGGTATATATTTTGTGTGAAAATAGTGAAATGCTAAGCCAATTTCTCCTATAAAATCTATAGTCTTCATCATGAAAATTCCTTAACCGACGAACAATGGATCAGAGTTATAGTTTTTTTCCTCAAAATATCTAAGCTTGATGTTAAGTAAAAAACAAAGAAAATTACCACGCCCACAATTAAAAAAGATCCTTGTGCAAGCATTTCATACAATAAGCCTCCAAGAATTAAGCCGGTAATACCAGCAAGCTCAGTGAAGCTACATGCAAGTCCTTGTATTATACCTTGATAACTTTCGATGGAAGTAAAAGAAAAGAGGGCCACATAAGCCCATCTCCAAGTGCAAAAAATCATGTTGCTAGATATGTGAGATAGCAATTTCCAGGGATCAAAAGTAAAAAATTAGTCATAAGCATTAGGCTCTCGAAAATAATAAATGTTGAATTTGAATATATTTTTAGAGATTTGGGAAATACGGCAACCCACACGATTATCAGAAGGCCACTCAGAACTGTAAAGTAGATCCCATCTATGCAATGTCCCAGTTAAGGGTTGAGATCGCATGCAGAGGAAAAGATATCTGAAAATATTAAATCCAAGGAAGATCAGAAAATAGAGGGAAAATATATAGGGAATATTTGGAAGTTCAAAGACTTCTTTGGAGCCAAATTTCTTTATATCTTGCGTATTTTTACATTCCTTCATCAAGTAGCCATAGATTTTTTCCAGTTCCCCGGTACTTTTCGGCTCTTTAAGATAGCATTTTTTATTTTTTGGATTATAAAACACCACAAACAAGGTTCCAATAAATGAAATTATTATTGCACCAAAAACGAGCGCTGCGTCTCCTTACTCGATTACACTCAAAATACCTGCAAGTGCAGGATCTACTACAAATTCTAGATTTTCGGAAATGGTCATCTTCCCAAAGTTTAGGTTTCTATCATTTTCTACGGTAATGTCTGCCAAATATGCATTGGCTACGGATACCTTTCCTCCGGTCAGCCCGTCCAGAGCCCTTGCAAAAAAAAATTACAATAAGTGATGTAAAGGCAAAAGTTCCAAAAATTTTTGAATCAACTTTAAAGAGAGTTTTTATAGGGAGATAAGGAGCTACGAGAAAGATAATCCATGATAGCGGGGTCCTGAACTGGTTCAAGAGAAGAATATTTTTACGCCCGTGAATCTCAGACCATCTACCCAGAATAAGAGCATCTATAAGCTGAAATGTCGGATACATCGAATTTGCTAATCCATAGATGAATAAATTGCCCCCAGACTGTTCACCAGAAACACCATAAATGAAAGTACTATGCTGAATTCAAGTGTTCCTATGAAATTGACAATAAGGGGGGAATGAGATGGAGATTTTCTCTTAACTGAGAGTCAAAAATATGTTTCGTGTCCTTGTTTCCCTGATTTTCACCCAAACTATTGTCATAAACTTTTTCCTGTGAATCTTTAGGAATGTTCCTGTCTCCATTTTTCACAACAATTATTATTCTACTATCGGAATGACATTTTACTTTCTGTTAATTATTTACCGCTTGTAGGAATTATGCAATCAAATCGAAATAAAGTACCATCAAAGCTGTAATTCACGATTATTAACACACAGTTAAATTAATTTCTAAACATTTTCATATCTAGAAAATGGATGGTATCCTTAAGTGCATCTGCAGAAAGTTAGTGCGACTATCACACATACCAATCAAAATTAGTCAGTTGGGTAAAAAATTTTTTTACCGATGACAATAAGTTTAATTTTCCTTAAACTGTAGATGAAAAAATGTTTTGCTTTTGATTTAGCTGATATAGTTACTATTATTTTTAACTCTGATTTTATCTTTATAATTGGGCAACTAAATAATTTTAAGAAATACGGCATGGTTAAAACAAAAATTATAAATGTTTTTCGAATAGCCTTTTAGGCTCTCTTTTACTCTAAATAAAAGCAACATGTTATTAAATATCAGAATTGCAATGTTCACGATGCGAAAAAAATGGTCAAGATTAGAAATAAGATCACTTATTCCTGATTAAGATTTCTATTACATGCCTTTCTGGGTCATATTGCCGGATAAACTCACATCCCACATTAAACCTACCATCTCTCCATTCTGTTTGTTTAAGAGGCCTATTGATTATAAGACGCGCAGCGATTTCATTTTCATTGTAAATTAATGTAGGCATCATTATAACTCCTAAAAACTCATATTCCTAATCTTCTTCTCTGCTTCTTCATCTATTAAAAATGAATACTGTAACATTTCTTCTGTCGCTGTCTCTTTGACTTCTGCTCTCACTTTATCAAATACTTCTTGTGGAATTTCTCTGGAATAATTTATGAGTATGTGTTTTTTATCTTCCAGACATATGCTGTGAAAATCCTTCATATCCTCTATAAGGCAAAAAATAACATTTCGAACCATTTGTTTAGTGGGACCCAAGATCCAACTTATTGTAACATCGTCTCCAATTCGAAGGTTTGAAGATCTAACTGAAAATTTAACTTTTGGGAAATTAGCTTTGAGTTCACTCCGAATAATTCCTGCCCGTTCTTTCGCTGGTATAAAATTCATTTTTTATCTCCCCAATTATGTAATACAATATAACGTATGCGTCAATTGTATTTATAATTTCCGTCAAAAAAAAATGATAAAGAAAAGCTTGATTCTTATATAGGTCTAGAATTATGAAAAATAATTTGTTAAAATCCCTTTTGAAGCGAAACATACATTTAAAAATTAATTAGTTAAATATATCGATTTTAAAAAATAATCGTTTAGGGAGTTTTATATTCCAATAAAATTAAATGTCGCAATTGATAGCAATAGCAAACAAATATCATGACAGCGATATCATAACCTTTTTTTCATTGCCATTTATCAAATATATACAGCAAAAAAAACAAAGATCGACTTTCGATAAGGATAGTTCTCGAATACTAGCTATCAAAAATTGATTTCATAATAATCAAAAATTTTCAGACTATAATTAATCAAAAAAATTTGATGATGTATTATTAAAATAACCTAACAATTAATATTACATAGTTCTATTTATGATACAACGGTGACTCCTAAAATAAATCAGTCAATTAGTATAATTTATTCGGGAAAATCCCATCCCCGCAGCAAGCTGCGGGGTTTTCAACTTAAATAAATTTAATTCATGTCACGATTAGTATTCATAAAATTTGATTATAAATCTAACTATTACTATGATAAGCAAATCATTTCGTTCTTAAATGTAGTTTGCCGCTTCGATTACGATATTTTTTAAAAATTCTTAAGATTGTGCACTTTAAATATTCATACTCGCTGTTTTTCTCTGAGTTCGTTCCATCCATTGACATACTCTTGCTCTTTTCTGACTTCTTCTTTCAATAAAAATTCCAATCTTTCAGGTGTCATCTTTATGAATGGAGAGTATTGATCAATTATCATGATTTATTCACAGCTCCTTCAACTTAATAGGTTCATCATTTCTTTAAATATTAATCTAACCCATAATTATATCAAATTTGTTTGCATTATACTATTTTATAGTAGAAATAAAATTGATTAGAAGCACATCTCAATTAAATTACTCTAACTCTTTTCCGGTCCATTTATAATATATCGGTCCATCATCTCCAAATATTCCCCTATATGATTTTAGGATTCCTTTATTGATAAGAGCCCCAAGTGTCAATTTTGAAACTCTAGGAAGCTCTTCCTGCACAAATCCCATATCATATCGAAAACTATAAAATTGTTTAATTTTATCAATCGCTTCCTTTTGTAGTTTTAGTCTATCCATGATATCACATTTACCGTTTTGCTGCATTACCGTGTTACGGCATTATTATATTTATATTTTATTACATAGTAACGTTATTATATACTACACAAACAGTTAGTTTATATGGCTAAACAAGTCACAAATTCAACCCTACATTCCAAATAAATAAAAATATCCTAAGCTAAAAAATACCATAAAAGGAAAAAATAATTTTTGAGCTAACCATGACAGCAGATGCAAATTTGTGGGATACAGTGAGAACTCCAGGAAGTAAAATAGAAGTCGATGGAACCATTAAAAAAGAGCTTATTTTGTTACAAATACAACAAATTGGAACTAAAAATTTTTATTTTTTATTCAGGTGCTTACAACGAAATGATTAATCAAAATTTCGATTTTTTACAAAAATGTTACCCATATGATTAAATAGTTAAATATAAAGTATAGGAGCGGCATTAAAAATTTTAATACGTCGTTAATTTACACAGTCATATATATTACTCTGACTAAATTTAGTATTTTATTGGAATACTCATTTATACAAGACTTTAATTGTCATAAATTTAACCCCATAACAACTGAATATTTAACACAAATAAATAAATTCTGATTAAGTTTAACACCTGAATAACATTGGTAAAGACAAGATATTTATAGTAAATTATCATAGAACAAAATTAAGGTCCAAGAATACCATATACATTGAAATTGATCCATTGAAGTGTTCATTTCAAAAAAAGCCATGCCAAAAATGGATATATAAATTATATCTTTTAAACTATATTTGTTAAGAGAGTTAAACATCAGAAAGAAAGCACATATTTTCACAAGTTACCAGAATCTCCACCAAGGTTTTCTAACTCCTGGTGCTTCAATTACTTTTTGATTAATCAATGTCTGCATCTTTGAGAATGGGAGTATCCAAAGATGTGACAATGGGGCTTCCATAGTCGCTACAGTTATTACAACTAGTGTGATGTCCATATAAATAGCATGCAATTACTACTCCAACGATTGATGATGCTACGGAAAGAAGACCATAAAACTGGTTATGTAGGCAATACAGCATCTGCAACAGCGTTTGGTAATCTCATTAATATTATTTCAAATATAATTATTACAACGATACCTTTATATATATAAATCTGAATATAAAAATAGACCGGTTGTAAAGTGATCAAGCGTTCCAATATTTTAACTAATGATCACCGTTTTAAAAAATATTATTCATATTTATTTTTTATTTTTGAAATATTATTCAGTATAATTCATTCTATATACTATATAAAAAAAGGAAGATCATAGCGTATATATTCAAGTTAGTTTTATAATAATTAATAAAAAACGGAACCTAAAAATTTATCGATTAGAACTATTTTTAATCCTGACTTATTTTCCAGAACCAAAAAGTTCCAAATTGCAAACCCACTATATTTAAAATAAAAAATAAAATGTAAGTTATAAAACTAAAGATGGATTATAAATGATATCTCAAAGTCCTGACAGTTCAAGTCTTGCAAAATAAAACTCTTCTATAAGAATCAGTTATCCTTGCATTTGGTGATTAAAAATATAAATTGAAAAAAAAATTAAACTTCCAATCAGAATGAACATTCGATATCTAGAAACTTCAATTAAAAAGTATACATGAATAAGGTTGTAACAAATTGCAAAATAAAGTGATTTTTAATCTTACATTCATAGTCAGAGTTTATGCTATGGAACATAGGTGATTATGGTAAACCTCTGATTCAGATCTCCATCAATATGCAATTTATAAGTATATGAATAAATTTAATAGTACGATAAAATCCCATATAGTTTACAGTTGATAAAAAAAGTCAATAACATAAGTATTTCGTGATAAAGAAAGAAGTTACTGTGTGATTGATCTTGGAGAAATTAACCTTGAAAGAGCCAATCTTGAAAAAATTGATCTTACAGGAGCCAATCTTAGAGAAACCAATCTTGAAAAAGATGATCTTGATTGGGCTATACTTGCCGGTGCTAACCTTGTAGAGACCAAACTTGAAAAAGCTACACTCATAGGAGCTAATCACCAAGGAGTCAACCTTTTTATGGCTAATCTCAGAGAAACGAATCTTTTTATGGCAAACCTTACAGGAGCTAATCTCTAAGGAGCAAATCTTGAAGGGGCTCTCAATTTATCAATTGACCAACTATCTCAAGTGCAGACACTTTATAATACAAAATTAGATGAAGAATTTCTTATAAAACTAAAGGAGGATCTTCCATTCCTCTTTAAATCACGAAAACAGCAGTTTTCGGATTATCAGAGTAAATTCTTAGGAACTAATGTAAACAACAATCTCTAGAAAAACGGAGCTATAATGAATTCGATAAACTCCTTATTTAACGAGTCATTTGTGTATGATTTATAGTATATGATTTTTGCAGATCAGTTTTCTATTATAATTTTCTGCATAAGTATCTGCACTTTCACTTGGAGGATATTAAAGTACCCAAAGGTACAATATCACATCGAAGAGATTTGATGTTGGCCAAACAAGTTATGTCTTTTGATTTCATTCCTTCATTAAATGAAGTAGATTTTTGCTGAGTATTGGATGGGTAATTTTTGTGGCATATCTCTTTTTCGTCACTGCAACAACTCAAAGATAGTTATCTTCAAGCTTCATGCACATCCAAATTATAACTCTTAAATTTTTTTCCTCTTATGTTTTCTCTGAGCAAATCGAGAACTTCCTCATCCGTGACATCGTTCCATTTAGTATAAACCTCCGCAACAGACCTGAAGTATCGGGGAATTTCAAGCACCACGAGTTCATCGACTTTATTTACTATCTCTTCTGCCACCTTCCTTCCAGCTACAGGTAATGCGACCACAATTTTTCTAGTTTTCCTATTTTTGCAGAGTGCAATGGCTGCCCGCATTGTAGAACCTGTTGTGACGCCGTCATCGATTAATATCACAGTTCTACCTTTTATGTAAGGCAGGCAATTCCATCTGCTGAAAGCTTTTATACGTTTATCGATCTCTGCAATAATGAGGGAAAAATCTACATTCAATATTTTTGCAACCTGTAATCCCACTTCAACTCCGCCACGTGGGACAGCAAGAATAAATGGATTTTCTGCCTTGTAATTTTCAAGAGCCCTGGCGAGTTTCTGTCCTGCATCCTTACGGTTTTTAAACATATTTCCACCTTAAATACAATAATTGTTCTACTCTTGTCAGTGCCCATCTAGGTATTCAGGAGAATGTCCTTCTAGGTTGGAATTTTGCATTTCATCTGCTGAATTTGCTACACGTAGTTGTCACTGGAAATCACTATCCGGAATGTTACCAAAATAGCTAGTGTATTTTTGTTCTCCTGCCAAATGCTCATTTTCCTATCAAATGTACATTTTCAATGCATTTTAGAAATATATGTTGTAAATTTCATTGTTTTTAATAACTGATGATGTATATTCCTAGGGGCGTTTATTTTTGTCACTAAAGTCATTTTTAATTGATTATATGAAAAATACCAAATTAAAATATATCTACCCAAAAAGAACTAAACAAATATACATAGATATTTTACAGGGCCTTAAGATTATTACTCTACAAATGTGATAAAATATACAGAAAGACTAATTACTATATATTTTTAAATATATTTTAGAATTTATAGAACCCACGCTACATTGCCGTATGTTATCGGGCAGCGCGATCTGTTTTGAAAAAAATGTTTGAATGAACAAGCAATTTCATAAAAAATAATATAATGAAGAATTGTGAAAAATGGAAACTAAAATTATTTCAAATTATAGGATAGATAAGTAATAGGGTCTGAATAAATGAATCAAAGTGCTTGTATTTTGAGATTACTTATCCTATTCGTAATTGGTATTCCGCCAGTTACTACTACACTAGCCAACGCAGATGCTTGAGACGATTCAATTGGTAATGGTCTCATTAATCCAGGCACTGTTGCTCTGAGTATGGATCACATAGAGTACTTTACCAGGCTTAACACTAAGCAGTCTGTAGACTTGTAGAACCAATTTGTTAATGGTAAATATCCTGATCTTTGAACCTTAACAAGTGTAAGAAATAATTTTGTAGATGCACTAAAAGCAACTAATTATAGGGAACAAACACCTACCATAGGAAACTACTTAACTATTTTACCGTATATTGATGCAGCAGTAAATTCAAACCACAAAGACGATACAAATTGCCCAGTAGCAATAATCTCATTTGATTTCTCGTTGCTATTGACCCTAGATTTCAAGAATCCCGTCATTGACAACAATTTGCTTTGGGATCTAACTGTTGGTGACGGTAGGTTTCATATTTTGGGTATCCTCCTATAGTATTATCGTGTATGACAAATATATAATTATTTGGCAACAAAATATACTAAAAATGTATTTATATTTTTAAGAAGTGCGAGTTTGAATAATTTGGGAAATCATTAAGAAATATTTTAAAATAAAATAGAAATGTGCGAGATCATGAACAATATCAACAAAGAACAAAAATACGTGGAGATATAACAAGTAATGGAATATTCCAAAAAACCTAGTTAGAAAAGTACTATTAAAATTTCAAAGCAAAAATATTTGAATGCTCTTTTAAATCCCCTTTTGGAAGATACCGAAATTGAACTTGAACAAAACATGGCGAAACAATGACATAAAACAAAAGAATGCACTTCTATTTTTATAAGTTTCCTACGGGATAATGCCGAGATTACTCAAAAAAATAAAATGGATGACTTCATGATTTCGAAAAAAAACTGGCTGAATGAATTGAGACATGGAGCTCCTTATAATAAATGCCAGCAGCGCTTTTTCCAAGTATCGAGCCTCCTTACAAAACAGATCAAACTCGTTCGTTCTCTGAACATTTATGAATCGAATCAAGAACAAAAGCTTGATATTTCAGCTCTCAAATCGAGTTTGATTATGTACGAAATTCTTGAGCCAATTTCAAATAAGCAGCGACTGGAAATTCTGAAAACACTTGCTACGGAGTTAAAACGTTTCTCCACTATTTCTAAACCAACTAATCTTATAGCAGGAAACATATTCTTTCATCTCCAAAAACTAATGGATCGCGAAATTATTCTGCAGCAACATGGTGGACGAGATTATATAATTACTGAAAAAGGATTAAACATTCTGCAGAGTTTGAATGAAATGTAGCATTCATTCTGCCATTTTCCAGATCATATGGATAATTAAGATTCTTTTGAGGAACTAAAAGTGGAGGAATTGACTGAAGAATCGAAGAATGTAGAATTGACCAAAACTCTAAAATAGCTCTAACCCTTGGAACCTTTGAAGTAGGCATTACAACAACTGAAACCCTTCTAGGTGGTCCTCCATCTGTTGATCTTATTTCTGTTATGCCAGAAGCAAAATCTGTGGTCAGTTTTGCCCTAACCTTTGATCAGAACCCTATAGATCCTGATTTTAGAAAAGTGGATTATGAATCCCTTAAAATAAATAAGGTACGAACTACTACCTTTGCCAATGGATTAGCTTTTGAGATAGCAGATTTATTGCAACAGGCTGGATACAAAACTATCCCACAGCCTACAAATTTCGTTTATATTAGGGATGCAGAAAATTTACTGCCAGCTATGCACCCTCCCACTTTTCGCATTCATTATTCATTTATTTTAAGGATAGCTTTCCCTATAACTAAGATACCCATTTTAATTTCAATGTGATTAATTGATAGCGATTATAACAAAAGCTGTACACAACTTCTTTATATTTACTCGTTGAACAATGGTGCATGAATTTTTATTGCTTTGAATATTCTTTTAATTGCTTAATAAAATAATTCCAATGGGACTTTTTCTTGAGCTGAGTTTTTTCAGAATATATAATTCATCAATAGAGGATGTTCTTTTCATTGTTACATCATAACTTTTTGATTCTGCTCCAAAGTTTCTACTGTCTCTACAAACAATTTCATTTTTCTGAGAAATCTACCTGAGAATCCTGGCGTTATAGGTTATTATTTTGAATCTTCTAACCAGCTCATAATCCTTTTACATACGCTATGAAATTTATATCCAAAGTATGACTTATGCTCTTTTCTATTTAGGTTTCCATCTGTTTCTTTTGTTTTTCCTTCATTTTCTCGAAGTTTATCAGTTTTTTGCATGTTTAAGCTCTGATTGTATAAAAGTAACAAAGTAACGCTATGAATCATTCTCGGTTTTATTTTGAAACTAAGGCAATAAAGTTGAGTTTGAAAACTGTCACCGTATTTTTTTGTAGTTGTCGATGATTTTTTTCTGAATGATCAAACTGTGGTACTATCTGTTAAGTACTCAGGAAAATCAGGAAACTCCCTGAAAGAAATTCAATCAAGCGATTGCTTCTCAATTTTAATGTTTGAAAAGCCATTCTTTTGTTGTGAAACAAGCATTTTGAAAATGAAGCTTATATCACCCTCAGATCCACATCTGAAAACTTTTTTGCTGAAATATATAAAATCAAAAATGATACTAAAAGGTTTTCAATCAATTAAAAAAATCGATTTTAAAAAGTTTGGCTCCAACTGACTGAAAATACTTATATCTTTCCTGAAAAACAAAAATATATAAGAATTTTTATAAGTAAAAATCGTTGTTAAGGGATTTAAACTTCCAATACTCAAATGTATCGAAATTTATCGAGATTCTATATAATCTAATAATGGCTACATCTTTGTATTTGTTAGCTATAGTTTTTCATACTCACCCTGAAAAACTGATATTGCACAACAATGTATGTACTTGAGACTTGATATATAACAAATCTAAAAAACTTCAGTAGCTGAAAATAAGTGAAAATCTATCGATATTCGCTAAAATCGGTGGGAAACTTTTTATTATGTTCTGGTTTTTGTTATTGTTATTGAGAGTAGCCAACTATCAGTGAATTAATATGTAATTTTAATAATACCAGAAAATATTAAAAAGTCTCATCCATGAATATTCATTCTTCAAAATATTTAGTTATCCAAGTAGATTTCTACAAAGCTCATAGAACCGTATTGTTGCCGTACCAGCTGTTTAATTCCAGCAGTTTTTATTGTGGACGGTTAGCAACTGTCGCTGAAGCAACAATTGATCCAACAGTATGCGTGTTTTCCATAGCCACTTTTGTTGGACTTTTTTTAATTGCTGTACAATAGATGTTTTTTCACCCAACTGACATTGTTAGTATGAGAAAGACAGCTAGCAAAATAACAAATGTCTTCTTAATTATGTCATAAGTTTGTTTTCACATTTACCTACACTCTCCGAATTTTTTGTTGATTTGATACAATATTAAGCCTGTTTATTTTTCAATCCACTTCCTATTGGTGAATAATGTAATAGATATAACTTGTAAATTAATAATCTGATATTAGTTTAGAAAGTTTAATTAACTTTTATTTTAGCTAATTTTAGTATATATCTTATAGAGAGAACTTATATTGTATCATTTAAGTATTATTATTCTAACAATATATTATATAGCGAAACATGAATATGGACCTATCTTCAGGAAATATAACTAAACAAATCATATTGAACAAAACTTATGTTTATATTCGAAGCTATTCAAATAATTTTTATAATTTTCAATTTCATTTTTTTGTTCTGATGGGAAAGTTTTAAAAAACGGGGGTTTTAATCCCCCTAAATGAGGCATACATATATTTATATAACTAAGTAAAACATTTAAATCTAGATATATTATATACTACTTTTTTCGAATGATTTGAAAATAATTGCTATGTAACGATATAAGCTTTAGAAATTCTTTGGAACTCAAGTATATATGTTTAATGTTACAGGAACAAGACGGAGATTTTAATTTATGAATTCGTCATTGAAAATAGGCAGTGTGATGGGTATACCCATTAAACTACACATTACTTTCGTTCTAGTACTCCCAATGTTTGCATATATCTTTTCAATCAATCCACAGCCGTTTGGTTTTGCTGGAGTGGAGCCGCCAACAATGAGATATGCTCTTTCTGCTGTGGCTTCCATCTTGCTCTTTGCATCAGTTCTTTTGCATGAATTAGCACACTCCTATCTTGCAAAGCGCTATGGGGTTAAAATTGATAGCATCACTCTTTTTCTCTTTGGAGGCGTATCTGCTATGGAAGAAATGCCCAAAAAACCCGGACAAGAAGCAAAGATGGCTTTTGCAGGGCCCTTAACAAGCATTATTATAGGCTCAATCTGCGTTTCTATACACATATACCTGATCTCCAGTAACCCATCACTATCTCTAAATCCCGTATACCTTGTCTTTTGGATCCTTGGATCCATGAACTTAATACTTGGAATTTTCAACCTACTGCCTGCTTTTCCTATGGATGGAGGACGGGTCCTCCGTTCACTTTATGCCAGGAAAATGTCTTATGTGAAGGCTACTCATCGAGCAGTTTCTGTTGGGAAGTTTTTTGCTATTCTCATGGCAATTTTTGGAATTTTTGTTGGAAATCTTTGGTTTCCTCTAATAGCTCTATTTATTTATGTTGGCGCATCTGAAGAGGAACAATCCACTCAGACAGATGTAACTCTCGGAAGTATTCGAGTCAAGGATATTATGACAAAGAATGTGGTCTCTGTTACTCCTTCCATGACAGTGGAAGATCTGGTTCAATTTATATTTGAGAAAAAACACATGGGATATCCTGTAATGGAGAGGGATAACTTGAAAGGAATTGTGACTTTCACAGATATTGAGCAGGTTCCTTATCTTGAGCGTCCTATTACTCTAATTTCGGATATTATGACAACAAATGTAATATCCGTCCCTTCAAATGCACAGGCTAGTGATGCCATGAAACTTATTGTATCCAAGAATATTGGAAGGGTTATGGTTGTTGATAATGAATTGCTTGTAGGAATTCTGTCTCGAACAGATCTTGTTCGGACTTTGAAACTCAGATTAGAGTAGGGAACTACCACTCAATAATATAATTTTTAATGTTGATGACAGCATTAATATCTCTATTATGTTTTGTTTTGCAATCAGAACATTCATATTATCTATCTCTTATTGTTAGCTCAAAGTGTGATATCTACAAGAACTTGCCAGTTACTTCTGATACTGTTGCTCAATGCATTAATATACAGGCTTGCTCAAAATACAGATTCCTATCTTCACGAACTTAATTATACAAAACGATGAAGATGTTGATATTTGTGGCATATTTCCCCATGGTGCTCCATTTTAGTTCACAACCTGGAATGAAGAGAGAATCGAAGCGATTTTTCGGTTAGATAATGTTTCAAACGGCTAATTAATTAGAAGTTTTAGGAAGCACACAGTTAGGATTTATTTTTTATATGCATGTAGTAGCGACTTAGTAGCTTCGTGAATCGGTATCAATTCAATTGTTTCTGTAATCATCTTTTTTTTCTGTGAGATTTCTTGGCATTTTTTGTATATTTTCCCGAAAGACTTGTGCGTTTCTCTCAGTTTTGGTACTTTTCATGCCATGTTTTCTCTAAGACCTCTGAATATTGTGAAACTGTTAACAACTCGAACTTGTTGTAATATTGGAAAACTTTTAGAAAAAACAACCATCATGACCTACTATTGTGTGACTCATGTATTTATGTCAATTCAATTAGTTTAGTTCCAATTCAATGCTTTTTTGTTCAGATTATTCGGGCAGCTATTCCAACTTTGCAAACCTATACTTTTATGAAATCTCCAAACAAATTGTCTTTACCAAACTGAAGTTATAATAGGCATAAAAAGTATTAATCGAGTTGTTAAAGGTTTTTTCTTAGAAAAGAGGTTTAATAAAGTTTATTTATTAAAATAACACTATATTAATTTTCATATATATATATAAGCAATCTTATATTTATTTTTATATATATTATATGTACCCATCGTCGAAGAACCAAGAGGGTAATTAGAATAAATAAAAGCATACAAAACTGAAGGAAGTTTCTTTATTAAATATGCCAAAAATAACGAGTAGAAAAACAGCTCTCAACTAAAGTCAAGAAATGATTTTCCTTAAAAAAGAACACAGTAATAACGTGAATCACGTAAGCATATACAATGTCGATTTGAATGCACCACAACAACTGAAGCCAAAACTACTAATTGTGCCTTTACCAATAACAGTCATTGAGCCTAAGAACCACTGACGGGGGACCAGAATAGCATCAAAGTAGTTTCTTAAGGAATTGGAAGGAATCCCTAATAAATTACCTTGAATTGATAGCTATATCTTTAGTTCACAATATGTCGCACTAGATTGAATTACTGGCTAATGGGGGTAAGATAACTGAAAAAAAAATGTCATCTTTTATCACACTGTAAACTATACAAAAGTAACTCATTTAACTGCAATAAAGAACCACAAGGATGTGGAGTATGGAAATTAATTGAAAGGGAAAAATCAGCAATTGTACCAATCCTTTGGAACAAAAAATTATTGTTGCCCATAAAGTATATTCAAGCAGAGAAATGATAGTTTAATTAATTAGCAATATTGGGCTAAATATATAATCTTTGGTTAAAATTATGTTAACCAGAAATTATTTCATCAAATTCGATAATAAAGATCCACCTTTTGTACAAGCTCTCCTCCTTTTAACCTGTACCTTTCCTCTTTATTTTTTTTGTTTAAGGAATATCAAAAAATTCTTTAAAAAATCACATAATTAATTATATTAGAAACTATTAACTCCTAAATTGATAAAAAAATAATGCTTTGAGTTTGATCCAATACGTACTAATGCATATCAGATATATCTTTTTATAGATGCTGAACCAAAATATTTTCCTTAAAAATTGATGCAGATTACAAAATATTTTAAAAATGTCATGTTATTTAAGGATAGTTATTAAATAATGTACTATTAGTTACGTGAATCATGTTGGGAGTATTGACGATGCATTACTCTCTATTTTATTATGACACTCTGTCGCAAATTTGGGGAATCAGAGCAAAAAAAAGAATTATATTAATATATCAAGATATTTACTTTTAGATAATTACTACCTACCTAGAATGGGGGTGCGAAATACCCTGTTAAGTGCAACTGGATGCACCAAAAAATTTCGATTTGTTCTTGTTATGAATTACTTTGGGAGCAAAGCTAATATTCCATGTCCATAGCCACTAAGCCCTTGATCACATTGACCCCCCTGATCACAGTGCCTGTTACTATATTCACAGTACCCTTGGTCACAGTGCCCATTACCATGCCTGTCGTTATCAGGAAAATTTGCAGCCACTGAAACCCGTAGCTATTACTGATAATACAAGAAGGACTGAAAACAAAATAAGCATTTTCTTTTGCACTTTATTAACTGATTGCTTCAACACGCTTATCACTCCTTTGAATAACTCAAATTAAAATATTTGAAGCGGGAAACAAGCATCTTTGAGCTTCATACAATCTGGATTAGAACATATTTTACAAACCTACAATGCTTTATTCTAGATGTGTAAATCTTAATTATTTCATGCCTTCATGCGTTCAAATTAATCCGAAATTTTTTATATAGAAGTTCAATAAACCTTTGATTTACACGAGTCACGTATATACTAAACTATAAACACATACGAAATTTGGTGGTTTAGCGAATTACTCTATAATCCACGTTTCGTCGGCTAAAACACTCCACATAACCATGGTCAATAGATTATCAAGCCAGTGTTTTTAGAACCCATTGATGCTATTGTTCAATATGTATAATTATTTACTTAGTTAAATTGCTTTAAATAACATAGTTAATTAATTTAAATTTAAATGATATAAAATATAACGAAAATTTAGTTATTATATTTTAGTAAGTATATTAGAAACCCGATTTCTAGATTATTTTGTCAAGAAGGTTATTTAATATTTAATTTTTTTACTACAAAACGTTTCATCTGCAGTAAATTTTTCGGAAATATTAAAAACGTCAAAATCAAAGCCCTTAGATCGAATTTTGAATTGTATGAAGGATCCTGTTTTTGGTATGTCAGATATTAATTCTAATTTAACCAGAAAAGAAGCAAAATATTTACCAGTTGGTTTTCTACTGGCACTAAATCCCTGCGTTTCTCCATCAATATCTCTATGTAGTTTAATCTCATTTAATTCAAAATTAGATTGATTATACCCGATACAGCCATGTCTTCCATATCCTTTAAATCTAGGATAAGCAGGTTCTTACCTGCTTTTACTATTAGGGAAGAAAATTTGAAACTCAAGGTCTACTCTTTTTACTACTTCTCGTAGAACCTGAAAGTGAACTTTTTTGAGCTATAGTTTATATTACTTCCATCTAGAGCTCCTTTTCTTATAATCATAATATTTAACTATCTTCTATTCTAATTCCCAAACACCCTTTCTTAAAACTAGTGTTTCGTTATACATCCATCTAAAAAGCTCTAGTGAGTTATTCAAGACTGTTTTTCAGCTTTTGTTGGGTAGAGCCTACAGTAATACATTTTCATCATAATATTTTCCGAAATACAATGCGGATTTATATAAGAATATATATAATATATCAGATATACTATTTACTTAGATTATTATCATTTACAAGATGCAAATGTAAAGAAAGAGATAGTTGACCGAAAAATACAACCAAATAGGAATGTATATGCTACAAGAAAACTAGTTGATAAATAAGAAATTAGACTATTTATTAAGAAGATAGAACGAGGCAGAAGTTGAAGGCCGTATTTAGCCATTGAAATTATGGGGATTAGCCTTTATATACCTTAAAGAAACGTGTGACCCCAGAAATTAAACTCGCACACATTTACCGCTCTTATTCAGAGAATAGTTAGCTATCACCCTTAAGCACCGCTATAATAAAATTCACAACCAACAAACTATTCTTTCAGATTGTAGAAGCGTAGGCTTCAATTTTGCAGGAAGCTGCCTCTCTGTGTGTGATTTTGAAATTTTTTGATATTTTTTGCTGTAATTTCATAACTTTGATGACCTTTTCTACCTTGCTGTCTTCAAATTAAGCCCTCAGATATGTAAGGGAATCATATGATCTTATCTTTACATCGTACAAATCCATCAAGTAGGTCCCTCGCTTTTGTTTTTGGATTTGTATATAGTTTCATTCGTTTTTGAGGGCTTAAAGAAGGTGGATTTTATCGGTTTGTTTCATGATTATTGAATCTAACAGTCCTTACAACACATTAAATTGCTTTAGATTAAATTCTTGGATTTACCCGTTGCAATCAAAAGTGTACTTTTTTTAATTAACTCAGCTACAATAAATTATTTAGTATACAATGCATAAAATTTATCTATCAACTACATCAAAAATAGTTAACAAACTTAACACTTTTTCATAATAAGTAATACACAAATAAATAAACATGGATTCAGGCTGGATATAAAATAATGCAAATATATCCAGAATACAAAAATTTAGGATACATGGAAAATAGCCTAGTTGCGCTCCAGATCTAAAGAATCAGAAAAACACAATAGGACTTTAAGTAATAGTTTGCAAAAATTTGGCTTTAAATTCACATTAGATAAGTAGCAATGCACACAACATGAATACATTTCACATTAGTTGTGCACGTACCAAATTTTTGAATGTGTTTACAGAGTAGGGGCGACTTAAAAAAAGCAATTTAGGTACCTGAATATTCTCATCGGGAGCTTACATATTCCTGCCTTTCTGAATCTTTTGTCTCCATAAACTAATCACTGAATATTTATCTTTTTGACAAAAATTGGCTATTTATTCTATTCAGAAAAATTGACGGGCACCAATTTTGTCGCAATAAATATTTCTGATTACTAACTGATGGAAAAAGAAAAAAACTTTATCAACAGCCGACAGTTTGGGAAACAATCCCATTTAAATTTGCTCAGTGAATGCTAGCAAAGATAGCTATTGATATTGCTTTCCTGATGCTAAATAATTACTAAAAGAATACGAGAATTTCCATTTGATTAAAATGGAAATTCGATCATTTTTTATCTAATTTACACTCAGCAATGTTTTTCTGCTTTGTGCTTTTTAGAGTGGTGTTTATGTTTATGTTTATGCTTACTCAAAGCACATTTATCTTTGTGACATTTAGACGACGAAACCTTACTCTTGCAGACATTAGGTTCCGAAGGTACTGCTGTTGTAGAAGGTTCACCGCCAAGCATGGGAGGTTCACTGCCATACATCGGACCAGGACCGCCATACATAGGCATCGGGACTATAGCTCCGCCATAACCACCATAGCCAGGTCCGCCACAGCCAGGTCCTCTACAGCCATTATCTCTGTCACCATTTTTATCTCTGTCACCATTTTTATCTCTGTCAGAGGTTTTGTTCTCTTGAGTCATGTTTTCTGGATGGAAATCTTTAAGGAACCCCATCCAATTGCCTCCCTCAAGAGATCCTAAGCCATCAGAATCCATACTCACAGTTACCGGTGGCTTGCCATCATGACTGCTAGTATATGACTGAGAATCATCATGCGGATTATCCGACTGCGAATCATCTGAAATCCAATCATTTCTAGAAGCTGCTCCTAGACTCGATATTAATATTGCCACAACAACAAATAATGTTAGAATGCGTGGTATATTTTTAAATATTTGTTTCCCCATATAATCACCCCAAACTGGTTTGGTAGATACAATCATTTATCGTATTTTAGTATCAATCAATTTAAATCAAATATGTTGATTAACATATTTATTAAATTTTTTTTAAATTGTATCAGTTTGGATATTCGCGTCAACGCTATATATCAATTGCAGAAAATTAGATCAGTAATTTAATTTCGAAGTTGAAATTAATATAAATATAATTTACATATTTTAAGTCTATAAACTTAATTTAACATGCAAATTTTATTGATAATAACTTTTTTCGCCAAACAACCGTTAAACAACCTCAAAAAATTTTGTGCAAATTGTCTCCGATTTATCAGCCTTTAACCCACAACGTGACTACTCCCCACACCAAAGGGAGGGGAATCTATCGATTTTACGAACAAATTGTAATCCCAATCTGGAAATGTTACAGCAGCGTTATGACTGCTATCAAAAATAAGGCCGCAGAAAGGACAACTATGTGTTCTTTCCGATAATTTTTTAATGATTAAGTATTTGTACCTATGTTTCTTTTAAAAACAGGAATATAATCTTTCAATTTAGTACATTCTGGAAACAAATACATTGCATTTTCCCATTCATCAAGTGTATAATCACCTAAAAGTACCTCTGTTATTTTGAATCCTTTATTTATCTTAATTAATCCACATTCTTCTAACATTTTTAAAGCTTCTCGAAATCTACCTTCATAAACTGAAGCAATTTCATATTTCTGACATATATCAATATAAACTTCGAAAACATCAGTTGGATTTACCTGTGTCTTCCTCTTTTTTTGATACCTCATGACCTTCATTATACAAGTAAATAAAATTTTTTGATTGGGTACTAAAAATGTTTGAATCGTAGTAGATGGATTGAAATACATTATTCCCCTCCATTAATCATCGGGAAACATTCTCGGAGTTCTTCTAGTTCATCGTCCGCATATATTCCCAATTTTAGCTGTGATATATCTTCAGTAGGTATTGAGATATATCTAGTTATACCACCGTTTGCCCCCTTGTTTACTAGAACCGTATTAACGAAAGATTGCATCTCAAGAGACCCTATACACCTCGAAACACCAGTTCTATGAATAGGTTCTCTGGCTATCTGTTTACAGAGAGCATCATACATCGCAGTTACACTTCCTGTAGTAACGGATTTATTTTTAGTCATTAGTTTTACAATACTTAAAAGAACTATTTTATGGTGAACTGGAAGTTTAACTACAGATTCTATTATTTGATCTTTCTGTACTTTGTTCTCTGCTACCTTAATATGATCAATTGAAATCACATGCGATTTTTCATTTTCCGCAATCGTAGCGGCCGTATGAAGTACCCTCAGTGCCTTTCTAACATCGCCAGAAAATTGAGCGGTGTCAGAAGCACATTTTATAATCGTATCCTCATCGATTGAACCAGGAGCAAATGCAAGATCTACTCTATCTTTTAAAATATGAAAAAGATCATCTGTATTGTATGCGGGAAAATTTATTTTTTCAGCACCCATTGAAGAGATAATTCTATTGTCAAGTCGAGCTTCATATTTAGAACTATTAGATAATCCAATAACTCTAATAAATCTCCCATCCTTAAGTTCTTCATTTGCAACGGCCCTACTAAAATTATAAAGCACGTCCTCGGATCTAAGGAAATCAATTTCATCAAGAATAACTATAAGAGCTGTATTTTTAGTATTCATTAGATGAAAAAGAGAATCATAATAATAATCCATTGAATATCCTGTTTGTTTTACTTTAGTTGTCTGATCAAGATATTTGATAAGTGTGTACAATATCGAATTTTGTGTATACACTTTTTTACAATGAATATAAATCCAATCAACATTAATCCCAATCGGATTTTGTTCTAATTTAGCCATCAAACTTCTTAAAACAAATTTTGAGACTACTGTTTTACCTGAACCACTTACCCCAAATATCAAACCGTTATTTGGAAATCCATGTCTAAACAGCTGTCTCATTAATCCAGCAACTTCTTTTATCTGTTCATCTCTTCCTATCAATCTTTTAGGAATATATTCAGTAGTTAGAACATCACCACGTATAATTATTCTTGTTTCAGACTCATCAAATATAGAAGTATCAATAGAATCCTCAAGGGTGGTCATAAAAGGTGCCTCTTTGCACATAGTATAGTATCTTGCACATCCTACCCTATTATGCACATGTTCTATTTGATCTTTTTTAAAATTAGACGACCCCCCCCTCTATGCACATGCCCACATAAATAAATGGATCAAACTTTTACCCTGATATCTATAAGTAGTTCTATTAGAAATATGAATAATTATATTAATTGTTTTACAATGTAAATTCAATAGTTCACACAAAAAATAAAAATAGTAGATGAGTTTTCAAGAAACTGAACCAAAAGATTTTCTCCATATTTTCCAAAAAATAAAATCGATGCTCGTTTCATTTGATTTGCTCAATAACCCGATGACAAGACCAAAATAAGTAGGTTCTAATATTTATTTAACATTTTACTATATAGGTATGTTTATTAACCAAAAAAGTGATAGTCTCAACATTTATTTTCTTTCAATTTTTTCCCTATGATTATTCATTTTTATCAATTTCCCTCACCAGAGCAACAATTGTCTTTGAGCATCAAATTAATTTCTTCTTCCAATGATAAAAATATTTAAACCTAATATTTTTTCCCATTTCCTGGCCGATCAGCATTCTAAATCACCTTACTACCTTTAAAATTCTGTAATCCAGAAGCTTTAGACTTTATCCACAAATTGGTACATTTTTGGAACTACTTAAGTTGTGCAATGAAATTAATATAGTTGTTTGTAGTTGTCATAAAAATGGTTATATCACCTGAAATATTTTTTATCACTTTAGATAATTATTTATATAATTAATTCTATAACTCTATAACATGGCTTTTTATAACAAAAAGCAAAAGCTTTTAATTTAAGTTAAATAGAGCATGTGAGCATGTGCATAAAGGGGGGAGGGGGTACTCTATCAATAATGTAATTTATACAAATATAAAATAATTATTTTATATAAATTCTATTTATCGCTATCTTGCAAATGATAAAAAGGCATTCAAATCAATCGGAATATAATTCTATTAATTTTGCTGCTATTTTTTTTGATTCATGAACATTTTCAATATACTTTCGCCCTATGGTTCCAAGTTCTAATCTTAATTCTTTATTCTCAATTAGTTTTATCAAATTATCATACACACATTCTGGCTTTGTATTTAATATTGGTAGGTTTTTATATTTTTCCGCTAAATCTTCTCTTATGTAACATAAGACCGGTTTCTTCATACACATAGCTTCAAGTGAAAACATTCCATACCAGCCCAGAATAAATTGATCTACTATAACATCAGATAATTTTATTTGTTTCAAAACTTCATCATGTGATACATTTTCTAGCAGGATAAATTCAATATCATAGCCGTGTTTTTTTAATTTGTCAATTGCTTGTATCACATACTCAGTACCTTTCGTTTTTCTTGAACTGGGAGCATGTAGAATTCTCAATTTTTTATTTTGAGGAATCGGCTCAATAAGCTCATATTCCTTTGAATCTACTGGATTTGGTAACCATATTCCATCAGGAGCCCATTCAAGAAGATCTGGAGTGGAAACAAGAATATTATCTGCAAACTTGGAATAAATATATTCTTCACCCTTAAATCGAAGCTCAGATCCGTGATGATGTATGATTAATTTTTTCCCAAATATTTTCCATAAAATTGAGTCTATGCCTTTTGGAAGAAGAGTTCCACCGTGAAAATGATATATATCATACTTACTAATAAATTTAGAAAAAGTAAATATTTTTTTTATGCAACTATAGGGAAATTTAGAGTTTATTGTATAACAAAAGTCTGTTTCATATCCAAAGGGATGTTTTTGATATGAAAGAACATCACTCTCATATCCGAGTTCCCTTTGCGCTGTGGCTATCTTTTGCGGTACTCCTGCCACATCTCCGATATGTAATATTTTCACAATGAACTCATCCAAAAATTAATTTAGTCTTAGATGTAATGCCATACACTATCAATATGAAATTTTAATTTGTATCGGTGATGATTAATTAAACTGATTACCTATTATTATTTTTTTGATTCTTAATTGATCGCAGTCAATTGCGAGTAAACTTAATGATAAATTTTAGCAATACTAAATTATATTAAAATATTTACTAAAGTAATGATGTGTGTAAATTCTCCGTGTTTACTAAATAGAAAGTTATCTTTTTGCTTCAAGTTCTCTGGAACTTTTTCTGCGATTCAATATTTACTGGTTTCATTTCTTTACCAATTCTTCCGAATAAATAAGTTCTAAGTAAATTCATTCTACAAACAATATTTTTTCGATCAATTATTTCTAAATTAAATTCTACATTATCGTCATTAGAGAGGAATTTCTTAAGTTGAAGTACTTTTTTCCCTTAAGAAACATTCAAGCATCAAAACATTGATTATGAATTTTTTGTCGAGAATAGTAATTTTAGAATCACCTTTTTTGTATGGGTCTACAATTTTACCATGAATTTGACAGAAACATACATTTTATGATGTGTTTATAAGCTATATGTCTACGCTAATTTAAATTTATGTATTGTGTTTAGTATAATATTTATCAATGGAGTCATTTTAGATATGCACTCCACTAACATTTTGTGAAATGCGTAGAATACAGAATAAATCCTTTTATAGTTAAAATATTGTGTATTTACTAAAATCTATGATATAAGTACAATTTTTGATGCAAAAATGTTAAATGTTGAGTATGATCAAGATCATATTCACATGCTTTTCACCTCAAAACCAACATCGAATATTCCAACACACATCAGAATAATTTTCATGAAATTAATACAATATTATGATAAGGTACATTATAGTCAGTATCATATTTCATAACAAGAACAGGAAAAGTGATATTATATCTTGGGAAAATTTGTTGAGAGTCAGAGCAAAAATACAACTAGCGTAGAAAATACAAATTTACTCAAGTGAATAAAAGATTAAAGCTATTTATAAAATATCCAACAAATGTAAGGTGGTCTATAACTTCGCTCTCGCGGATAGAAATGATGCTTGGATCGAGAAATACGTAGTGTAAAATACGCTGAACAGCAAAATAAACTTCATATTTCAAAAAACGTAATCTTGAATTCAATCTAGTATATTCAAAAACACTTTAAGGTGTATTTAAAAAACTTGACGATATTTATCATTTGTTTTTTGCCACATTAAAAATGAAGATTGGAAAGAACGACCATCTAATTTCAAAGGTAGGAATTATCCTATGACGTTACCATGCAATCAAAGAGGCTTCAAAGTTGAAAACAATATGGTTGTATTTTCACATAAGGTGAATGACGTTAATCTATCCTTTGATATAAGTAATTTAGTCAATTGTTTGAAAATCAAACAAGCTTAAATTGAAACGGTAATTCTTACAAAACAAGAGGTAAATTTTCTATTTGCGTTGCTTATAATGTAGATATTGAAGACTCTTTTTTATAAAAGAAAGTGAAAATCTTCTACTCAGAGTCTAGGAAACGTAGGTAGACTTATTCAATTCCTGATCTATAAAGCAAGATTTGTAGGTAAAAGTGTAGAAAAATTAACGGAAAACACACAAATAAGAAATGTTGTTATTTTGGAGAACTTCGTGATATGTTTTCTTGGAGGGTATCGATCCTACAGGTAAGGTATTTTACGATTAAAATTAGTATGAGTTTTCATGAGTAAATTAATACTAAAGAATTTAAATTTTCAGATGCACAATTTATACAAGTTTATCTAAATTATTTTTCGTTTATCTTGTTTATTAATTGCTAAGAGATCTAATTGTAGTCCAATGTCTGAAAATATGGATAAATTTTCAATTCATAGTCATCAATTCAAGACAGTTTATCAGGACTTCTTCTCAATGTCGCGAAAAGATGGCTATGACACTTTTTATTCTAGAAGATGGTTCTGAAGCTATTTTTTAAGATCAATTTTGCTGTTCCAGGTGAGTTGTTGGATATTTATTGATATCAACAACCTGGATAGTGGAACCCCTAATATTAGAACCAGCCCCAGGGTCCACAGCCACCCCAGTCGTCACCGCATGGGCTCCAGGCACCATAAAGAAATCCAGGACCGTAGTATCCAAACATTAAATTTACCTCCAATGAGCTTTCATATTCTTTTTACATGTTATAAAATGTGAATTTTTTAAGTGGGTAAACTACACTCTGATAGTGGAACCCTAATATTAAAGCCAGCCCCAGCCGCCGCAGCAGCCACAACAACCCCAGCCGGCGTAGCCACCACAACCACCTAAGAAGTATGCAGGACCGAAGTAGTTTATCATTATATTTAACCTCCAGTGTCTTACTCTATTTATCTATATGTTAGAAAATGTGAATTTTTAATATTATATTACATGTAATTTGTGAATAAAACTTTTCATCAACCCCCAATAATTATTCCTTCATAGCAGCTATTGTTCGGAATCATCTAGTTACTTATTTTTGTTTTTAGAGTAGCTTATTCTATTGCTATAAAGTACAAATACAAATATATTGCTACATAATATAAAACATCTAGAATATCAGGTTCTTAATAGTAATAAGCTTTGAATAAATGAGTGGGTCTTCTATCAATCCAAATTTCGTTGCTGCATTCTACTACAAGTAATGGTATCTGCTGGCATCCCCGTTAGGGGTATAAAGGAATAATTTCCAATAAAATGGTTATATGTGAATATTAAACATGGGAAGAACATAATCAATAATCATTTTGCTAATATTAACTGAGCAAATTTAAGTTGGTTTATTTTATTTAACTGTAGGTCACTGATATTTTTTTGATTCACCAATCAGCTAATCAGAAGTGTCTATTACATCGAAATAGATATCTCCATCTAATTTTGGGTAGGCTAAATAGTTATTTTTTATATGCCAAAGCCAAAAATCATTGCGTCTTAAGTTTAGTGGCTACAAGTATCAAATTCAACCGTGGTTCTATATGCTATTTTCGGCTGCTTCTTTGCTAAAATTGCCGATAAAATATGCGAAATATCCCTCGTTCCATAGTGTATGTTATTCCCATTAGTATTTTTTTCCAATTTTTTATGAGTTTTCCATATATTAATTGTTGTCATTTATTTAAGTTTTCGAATGATCATAAGAATGCTTGCCTTTGGCTCGCTTTTAACGAGCTAGAGAATGTGGTGTTTGTTCATTGAAGATCATTTATACGATTTGTTATTTTATCACGACGTGCATCAAGTTTTTGTTTGCCTTTTCTCGATTTTTAGAATCTTTTTGTTTGACTAAGAACCCAAAGAATTAATTCATGACACTGAAAAAAAAGGGCACTTTTAAAATACTAGAAATGAAATACCAACTTTTTTTAAAACTTGTTAGCTAAAACCAAGCTGTAGCTTTTGAAACTCTGTATGTTGGATACATGATTCAAAATCACCATTTAACACAGGCTATAGTGATTTAGGTGAGTGGAGTAGTTTTGTAATAAAATTAGAATATAAATCAGAATGATCAGGAAAAAACCATTCTTTTGATTGTTAAATTTATTCCATCATCTAAGAGTTGTCCTGTTTGTGGATGCCATAACTCTGATCTAACACTAGAAGGTATAGAATGAAAATGTGCTGATTGTAAGATAAAGCATAATAAAGATATTAATGCTGCAATTAACATCATAAAATTCTCTATTATTGATCAAAATCACATTTGAATCTAACATTATCAGAATGCGTGGGATGGGCCTGGGGACTTGTTCTCAAAAAAGAAAGGGGTGATACAATGAGCCATTTGGTCTTCAGCTGATTGATAGTCCACCTAGTTTAATTTAGGAAAATTTTTATCATAAGATTTATGAGGTTGGGCTGAGAAATCAATGATATCGAATATTTAACTGTTAAAAAATTACTTTGATATCATTATCTGAAGTATTTGTATATTGTGAGTGCATAAGTTCTACTATTGTAAAACAATCTTAATGGGCTTTAGATTCTTGTTTTCTAAATAATCTTCAATTCTTTGCTTTCGTTTTGTTCGGTGGGACGTATATTTTAATTTAGTAAGACTTGGCTAAATTAAAAGATACGAGTCTTAATATATATTATATTAAGTTATAGTAATCTATGTTTCGGTATATATTATATCACTTAAATATCTATTATCTAATGTGTTTATTAAATAGCACGTCAATCTACATGACCTCTGGCTATCTAACTAAATAAATATTTAAGCCGTTTATATCAAATTCTCTGTGAATAATTGGTAAGCTAATGTTTATGCGGTGTGTCTGTTGATGAGAAGTAGATTGTAATAACAAAAGTCATCAAATTGTGTGAATACTATAAATGTAAAGGAGTTCAAACGAATGTTGAAACAATCGGTTAGTCGAATAAAAAAGGTACTGCCTGTTTTGCTGGCAGTCCTTTTTGTAATGTCTTTGACAGCAGCTTCGGCCAGTGCATATAGAGGAAATCATCACCATGGATATGGAGGCTTTTATGGATATCCGTATGACTACTATCCCTCTGTAGCACCGGTAAGCGTTGGTTTTGCTTCACCTGTTGAGATCTCTAGCGCTGTAGTACCTGCTGTAACTACATCAATTGTAGCGGCCTCACCTCTGGTAGTGGCTTCAGAGCCGGGTATTTTGGCAACACCTCTCGCAACTGGTTTTGAATATGATACTGGATTAGATCTATATCCTGGATTAGGTTATGGTGGCTTGTACGGCGGCTGGGGCTATGGAGGCCATAACGGCGGCCATCACCACAGGTAACAAAATTAGATATAATTATAGAAGATAAAATAAAAATTGTAAAAAAAATGGGAATTTTATGTAAAAATATAGATAAGAGTCTTACTAATTATGTTTAATACTATGTTTGATTGTACAAAAAAATCGCTAGTGCCTTAAAAATTTAATTATTGATCACCTAAATAAATTTTTATCTATCATTTTATACTGATGGGAATCTATACAAGCGGTTATGCTCTCCGATTTAATTTTTATAACACTAGTGATACTTTATCAAGATAAGAGTAAGACTCTTAACTTTATAAAATTGAAATTTTTAAATTATGGTTAACTCAGTAATTAATCATACTTTTTTATTCGTTCACAGAACATTTTCATTCAATTCTCAGCAAATGATTTTGATTTAGCTGACTGTATACATTTATTTCTAGTTAACTATGCGAATTTTGTAATTGAATCGAGTTATTATTTTGGAATGTATTTTTTCCATTTTTTTAGGTTATTGAAGCTGATCAAGACTATTTTAATCGGGTAATTGGAATGAGCAATATCAAATATAATTGCGATACTTTTCATAATTTGTTGTATTTAATTGATTGTTTCATAGTGTATATTCTTTCAAATAATTTTTCCAAATGCTTTTTTTGAATTTTCCATAGTCTAATTGTTGTCTCTAGTTCCAGTTTTTGAATGATAGCAAGAGTGTTTACTTTTGTCTTGCTCTTAAAGGATGGATGGACGCGGTCTTTGTTCATTTCTATTTCTAGTATTTTAAAAGTGCCCTTTTTTTTCAGTGTCATGAATTAATTCTTTGGGTTCTTAGTCAAACAAAAAGGTTCTAAAAATCGAGAAAAGGCAAACAAAAACTTGATGTACGTCATGATAAAATAACACATTAGAGAACTGATCTTCAACATAAACACTCTTTTAAACTTGTTACTATAACCAAAAAATAGCTTTTAAGCTCTGAATGTTAAAGGCACGATTACGAATATCATTTAGCATGGTCTATAGGCGATTCTGCGTGGAATAATTTTGCAATAAAATTCGAATACAAATCAGAATGGTTAGGAAAACTATTCTTATGATAGGTAAGTTCGACTCCTTTTCTAAGATCTGTCATTTTTGTGGCTACCATAACTCTGAGCTAACACTAAAATATAGAGAATGGAAATGCTCTGATCGCAAAACAAAACATGTTAGCAGTATTAATTATGTAATTGACATCAAAAAATTATCTATCATTGATCAAAACCTAATTGGATTCTGATGTTCTTGGGATGTGGGGGATGTGATTGGGTCTGTTCTCAAAAAAGAAGGAAATTAACCAAGAAGTCACTTAGTCTTCAGTTGAACGCTATTTTACCAGTTTAACCATGCAGGTCTCATTTAATCTTAAATTCTACTGATTAAATATTTGGACCATTCAAACCTAATTAGGTCAATTGCACACAAATTGATGATAAATAAGTCTAAATACAGCCATGTACTTGTATTAATAATCAAAACGTATTTTATATATGTGTGTGAATGAATATTAATTCCGATTGGGTTAAGTATTATTTGATAAGCATTCCTAAACAAATACATGTTAAATATGTTTTAATACATTTCTATATATTAAATCATCTGGGCATTATAATTGACTTATGTTACGTGAAAGTTATAGAGTATTGGGGAATTTATTTGATCAAGTAAGTAAATAATTTTGTGCCATTTTTTATGCATTTGCTTTATGTTATTTTTGGAAATTAGATTCGTAATTAGCTTATAAGACTAAAATCTCAAAAGTAGGGGAATCAAAATGGGGATATATTTTAAAATAAGAGAATTAATAAATTTAAATTCAAGTCAGTTTATATTATGTGGGGCATTGATTTTGTTTTTAGTCATAGGCTCGTCGATAGCAATTGCATATACAGGATTCTTGGAAGAAAACAAATCATTTGATATTAAGAAAAATATCTTAAGCCATACAGAGTTTTCTCCAAAGATTGAATCTGCACCAAAAAACCCTGAATTTATTAAATATCAGAAGAACATGATTTTTAATTCAGGAATCTCGCGAGGGTTAATGGGCGGAAATATATTTGGTGATAATGTAGTGAGTGGTGAAACTGGTATTTTTTCACTAAAATCAGAAAGCTTTGTATCCGCACCTGTAACATCACCACTTGGTAGATTTAAAACAGGCCTTGTACCTGCCCCTGTGGACCTCCGTCATCTTAGTGACCATTATCAACGTAGCAATAGTCTTCATTACAGATATCATTTTCGTTCCAACAATAGTTCCTTAGCAAATATATCTGCTCCGGCTTACTACGATCTAAGGCCCCTAAAAAAGGTAAGTCAATCTATTCATTTTCGTTCCAACAATAGTTCCTTAGCAAATATATCTGCTCCGGCTTACTACGATCTAAGGCCCCTAAAAAAGGTAAGTCAATCTATTAAAGACCAGGGTATTTCAGGAACGTGTTGGGCATTTGCAACTTATGAATCTCTTGAATCATTTTTAATTCCGAAAGAAAACTGGGACTTTTCAGAAAATCATTTGAAAAATCTACTTTCTTCGGCTTATCCTGAAGGGTTTGATTATGCTGAAGGGGGAAACATGTTTATGTCAACTGCCTATCTGGCTCGTTGGAATGGACCAATTCAAGGAAGGGATGATCCTTATAATCCCTATTCGAGTATGTCTCCTAAAAATTTGCCCATACAAAAGCATGTACAAAATGTGTTCTTCTATCCGGATAGAAATGGACCTATGGACAATAATGAACTAAAATCTGCAATTATGAACTATGGGGTAGTATACACCACTATGAATTATGATCCCACATTTTATTCCGCTACCACATATAGTTACTACTATAACGGGACTTTAGATAGTAACCATGCTGTGGATATTGTGGGCTGGAACGATTCTTTTGACAGAAATAAGTTTTCCAACCTTCCTCCAGGAAATGGAGCATTTATAGTAAAAAATTGTTGGGGTAAGGGCTTTGGTGAAAACGGGTATTTCTATGTTTCCTACTATGACTTAGATATAGGAACAACCAATGCGGTTTTCACGGCTGAAAATACTAATAATTATAAGTACATCTACCAGTACGATCCCCTAGGATGGACTGATAACTATGGATATGGCGACCTCACTGGTTGGTGTGCAAATATATTTACTGCAAGATCTAACGAAGTCCTCAAAGCGGTAAGCTTCTACACAACAGATCTAAAATGCAAATATGAACTGTATATTTACACTAATTTGGGATCCAACCCAATTAGTCATGCCGATCCGGTTCTGATCCAAAGTGGGATAATCTCTACTTCAGGCTATCACACTGTTCATTTGAATTCTGGAGTTCAGCTCAGCGAGGGTAAAAAGTTCTCGGTAGTTATGAAGTTCATAAACTCTGGATACAATTATCCGGTTGCAGTGGAAGCGCCGATCGCTGGTTACAGTAGCAAGGCAAAAGCAAATACTGGTGAGAGTTTTATCAGTCCTGATGGAAATACTTGGACCGATATAACGACAGATCCAGATCATTCAAATACAAATGCGTGCATAAAGGCTTTCACAGACCCTGGGAATATATCAAATGTTGCTGATTTTTTTGCAACCCCTACCTCCGGAAATGTACCACTACATGTTATGTTCACTGATAAAAGTACAGGATCATCAATTTCATGGTATTGGGATTTTGGAGACAGAACATACTCAACAATCCAGAATCCTGTTCATGTTTATAATAAAGCTGGGCAATACACTGTTATCCTAAAGGTAACTAATAGAGCTGGGAGTAACACAGTGAAGAAAATAGTTAGGATTTCTCAGAACTGACAGGTGATAATATGTCAAGAATTATACCTGTGATAACAGTTTTAATAATATGTTTAACTTTAGCAATAATTCCAATGGCTTTATGCGCTAAGATTAATGCAGCAAATCAACAGACTGTGATAACCGAAGATAACACAGGAAAGACCATATATCTTAAAAATGGGGATATTTTTTATATTAGGCTTAAAGAAAATCCGAGCACCGGCTATTCCTGGCAACTCTCCCTGAGTAGGGGACTTAGTTTGCTAATGGACAACTATTATTCTCCGGATTATTCCAAAAAAAATGGACGGCTCGCTGTTGGTGCTGCAGGGTTCCATTCATGGGAAATTAAAACAGTTGGTAGGGGTAGCCAGCAGATAAGGGGGATATACAAGAGATCTTGGGAAGAAGAGACAGGTGATGAACAGATCTTCAAAATTAATGTTAAAATCTTATGAACTGTATTATATTTTTCGTGATAGAGACCATCACAAAACAAATTTTATCCTTAAATCGGATTTCCAAATTTGGAGACTTGAGGTATTCAACAGACTAAAATTCGGTTGATCAATATAGCATAGCTTGAAAAATACAGTATCATTTCAGAGGTTACAAACGAAAAGGTAAGTGAAGCCGTAAAGAAAAGATATTTATTACAGCATCCGAAAGATTAACATTTTAAATTTGGGAAAAAATAAACAAGGTAGATGCCGAAGAGTATTGAGGAGCTTTGTTAAGTCCGGTTTATGGAGGATCAATAATTTCCTATTCTTTTGGTAGTTAAGATGTGAACCTTCGAAGCTCTTTGTTGAATTAAGTAGCTTTGTCGATGGCTATGTCCGATCATCTATCACTCAGTGTTGGTGCTCTATAGTACTGATTCTTTCTATCCTATCATGTGCGATTTGAAAAGAATTAAGCATTCAATTTTTTTCATTATTTGCATTTAGCAGGGCTTTAAAATTCATTTAGTGGTAGTTGTAGAAGACCACATTTATTTATTTATGAAATTCCATTTAAATAAATTTTTCATACTAGGTAGTTAAATGTTTTGGATATGTTGTTGCGTTATCTTCCTGCAATATTCAACTTCCAATATATGTCATGGGACTTGTTTCAAAGAAATCTGAAAAAAAGTAAGCTAACAATAAGAACACAGGCCACACCAAAAAAAAGCTCATCCATAACGAACTTGAACATATGTAAAAAACCCAGAACCAGGCTAAAATAAAAGATAGAACACAAAATATAACAAATTTAGTTTTATTTAAACTAGACGTATTTACATACATATAAACAAACATGCTACAAAAATATATATAATTTATGGGAACATAACTCAAAACAGGATATAAAAAATATCGAGGGGACTCTTAATGCATATACTCCGATTAAATGAGAAAAACAGATAATGTAGCTGCAATCTTATTGTGGTTGTGTAAATTACAGAATAAAGAACCAGTTATATTTTATCGGTAACCACTATAAATGAAACTGCATTAAATATTCTGAAGTATACGGATATATATAGTATTATAACTCAGATTCAAAAGTATTACTCAAAGAGAATGAGGTTGACGCAGAAAAGACAGATGAACCGATCGTAAAAACAGACTCTCTGCTAATTCTGTACCCTTTTTCTTTACAACGATAAACAATATTTATTGACTTTCCTTATCGATGTGTTTTCTTACAAAAACTGTGCATGGGATATTTAAATCAATTTTTAAATATCAGCAAGCTAATTCCAATACAAATCATGATCAAACCACTAATCAAGTCGACTTCTTACCGGAATAAATGACTGACTTTAGATCTAAAGATTATACTACAAAAATATATAAAAAATGTTGTGCAGCCTATAATAATTGCAGGCTCAAGAATCGATATCTTGAAAAGTGCAAAACTTATTCACACAAAAAGTAATTAATGATTAAAAAATCAATCAATCAATCAATCACTATCCAATTAGGCTGCTAACTTTTATCCTGTGGATTTTTCGTGGCCTGAATCGCAGCTAGTTAATAAGTATCTGAAATGATCCATGAAAGATCCACATACTCAGTCACATCAACAGGCTGGGAATTTTAAGAAATCTACAAAACCGGTACAAGAATCGGTTTTCAATATTACTTCAGGGTCTGCGTCTCTACGTGCTGTTTCTCCATGACCCCAGGTTTGGGATCCACATCCCCAGTCACATCCACAGGCTGGGAATTTTAAGAAATCTACAAAACCGGTACAAGAATCGGTTTTCAATATCACATTTCCATTTTCATGTCTCGATGCGCTTACAGTACTTACCAGCATCAAAACCACAAATATCGAAACTAAGGCTATTTTATACAGTTTATGTTTGCTTGTCATGTATTTACCTCTTTTTAGATATGCTTTACCTATCTTTGAATCCATTTTTCATACTTTACTACAAAGGGAAAAGATGAGAATATTAAAAATTAAATTATATTTATAAATATATATAATTAATAGAAATTATTATCAGTAGTACAGATATAAACTAAAATTAAGGGGTAAATTTGTAAAAATATCGCTATATTTAAAAATATATTAATTTAAGCATATATTACTTGCGACTAAATGTAAGCACAAAATAACTTTATTTAGTCTACCTTTTAATAATTCTTTTTCCTAATCATAGTTTAATTTGCATAAAATTTTCAAATTTAAGTCTCTCTATTTTTTATACCAAAAATTATGTACTAAAGGATGTGGAATCAACAGTTGAATAAAATTAGTTTATCAAATTTTGTCAATTGGATCTCGATAAAAATTATTATTGACATTGTTTCATCATGGATGAATCGTTAAATACTGTTTTTTAGATTAAATTCTGAATATGGATAACTTTCTTATGCATAGTTTTTGTGTTGAAACCTGTGTATCAGCGAAAACAATAAAAACATAAGCTTTGTCAATAAAACTAGTAACTTTGAATCTTGTTTTTGGTCGCCCACTAATATATTAAACAAGATCATGCCAATAGCCTTCTCAGACACGTACTATGCTACACACAGTAGCGGTGGGAGCGAAAAATAGTATAAAAGCAAAACCGAACTTAATGACAGCTACCAGAAACACAAGCAAATTATGCTTGATTTTATAATTTAATTTTAATTCATTGGACGGCTAGCCTCATAATTCTACCCCGTTTTTTTGACAAGTCATCTAGAAAGCTCATCCATAAGCTTCCAGTGATCTCCAACCTGCTGATATATTTCTTCTGCAGCCTTTTCATCGTAAGTGTGCGTGCTGAGATTTCTATCATCCGTCATTTCAAGAACTTCGACGGTTTCTTCTTCTGAAAGTATGCCTACTTTGAACGCTTCTCTAAAACAAGATTTTGGTGACGCGCACTCAATACCTTCCTGAACTCGGAGATAATCTTTAATAAATTTCCAGAAAATATCAAATGAATATTCAAATCTTTTAATTGCAGCATCTCTTACTATTGTCGAATAAGGCTCTTCAACAATTTCTTTTAAGGTTTTTAAAGCTTTTGTCGTGGTTTCAGATCTGATTTTTAGTTTTTCCATATAATACCATCTCTAAGCACTTTTTCTCTAAAAGCTTCTGAAACTTTGGAAAGATCTACCACATCAACAGTGTAGGGAAAATTTAAATTATCAATCTTTTCTTTCAATAAAATCAGTTTCTTTCTGTCCAGACTTTTATCCGAAAGAATTCCAATATCGATATCCGAAACTCTACTATAATCTCCTCTTGCTCGCGAACCAAAGAGTATCAAGATAGCATTTTCTTCCTTGAAAAGCTCTATAACAAGGGATTTCAAATCTCGAACGCTTTTTTTGTAGATGGGGGTAGGACTACTCATCTATTACTCATTTAAGGGTTCCAATACTTGAATTTAATGTTAGGTTCAATGATTTTCAATTCCGATCAAAAACATAGTGAATACAAAGTTTTGATGACAAAGGGAGATATACCTATGCCATTTCTGCTGTAACAACAAAATAGAAAAAGTGAGGGAAAAAACTTAGTGTCGTTGCAATCGATTTTATACTATACTTTACTATTAAGCTAGTATTATTACTTTGGTTTAGTTAATTATATATATTTATAATTCCATAACATAACAACATGATTTTTATATCTCCTTTCTTCCTCTCATGATACTAAAGTTACAGCGGAAATAGTATAGGTATATTTTGATTTTCCTATTCTTATGTTCTCGAAGTTACAGTGGAAATAGTATAGGTATATTTTGATTTTCCTATTCTTATGCTCTCGAAGTTACAGCGGAAATAGTATAGGTATATTTTGATTTTCCTATT
>OCZT010000152.1_pt1 | contig 64492 bp, 109 predicted proteins | sample 1539031 | NCBI WGS metagenome assembly OCZT01 (sample SAMEA3539308, study PRJEB22396) | soil metagenome | biome: tundra; feature: field; material: soil | place: USA | collected 2010-05 | depth 0.15 m
TATTCATCGGACCATTGAATAAAAAACTTAAGCATTTCGTTTCTTTTAAAAAAGAAACTCAGCGCTTTGCAAAGCAAACGCTATTCGAATAAAAGTTTTTCCAATTTTGTATCAATAACTTTCACTTCTTTAGTGCTATATCCTGTATTCAATTGATATACATTATGCATACCAATGTCTACAATTGAGTCACCACCAGCCTTAAGACTTGACAGTACACTATTAATTTCATACTCGCCAACAATTAATTGAAACTCGGCATCTGGAGTCTGTTTAGGCGCGGTACAGCTATCATAATAGTCACAGTAAATAGTTCGAATCATTAGCTTATTCTGTTTCAATGCCTTTCTAAGTATTGAACGTACAGCATTGCGTTCTTTTCCTTGTAGCCATCGACTTTTCTTTTCCATAGTTATTCCTTATAATTTTCTATTGCTTCAATTTGAGACAATAATTCTTCTCTAATATCATATATAGCCTTACATAAAACCATATAGTCTTGAAAGTGTATCGGATTGGGAAGACTTTCTTCTTCTATAGCACGCATAAGATGCTGTAAAGAATATTCAAGTTTTTGCAATTGGACTTTGTTCATAATTATCCCCAATTCGTATCTTGAGTTATCATTCGTTTAGCACTAATAACAGACTTCACAATAATAGCATATGCATACTTATTTACTTGAACGTATACAATTTTTTGACCATCAACTATGTTTATATGAATAAACCCTTGTTTATAACTAATAGTATGTCTCATTTACATTCCCTTTTGTATGCGAAAATAATATCCACCAACACCGCGAAGTGTAAACACTGTACAGCCTTGACATTCAAGTATACGCTTATAATGTCGTGAACTAAGTTTCATTGGGTCTAAATACTTAGAATTATAATCAACATAACGTTTCATAATTAAACACCTTTCTGCAATGCATCTCGCATCATTCTGTTAGCAAGTCCGAAGTCATTAGGATATATAGCCTTAAAGATATCCCTCAATGTTCCATCACTGATCACCTTATGATGAGGTACAGCTATAGAGCGAACACCATTACTATAAATATGGTGTCCACTTTCTCTAATGATCGAGTACCCTCTAGAGTTCAAGTATCTATGTAATTCTTTAAACTTCATACATCACCACCTTAATAACTCATCGGCATACATTCATAGAACTTTAGTCTAAGTCCGTTTCATCTTGAGATTCTTCGAAATATTCTTCGTTGTGTTCAAATAATCTCTCATCTTGACACTCAGCATCTAACCAGTCATTGAAACCTGTATCATATGCTACAGAATCAACTTGTTTTAATGCGTTAGATGTATAATACTTATAACCGGCGAGTTTCACCAAACCATAACATTCGTCTAGAAAATCATCATATCTTGAATATAATTCACGGTCTGTTAATGCTTTACTCATATATCACCACCTTATTAGTTCTATCGGCCACACTATAACAAAACTTTAGCCCAATCTCATATAAATTACATTAGGACCATTAATGTCCCAATTTGACTCACGTCTATACTCTTTAAAGCCATATCTCATATATAGATTAGTCAGAAACCCTTCAAATGCATTAAGATGGAATGCTCCATTCTTAATGGCATCCACCAATATAGCATGGCCGCGTCCCTTGACACCACTAAACACCGCAGTCAATTCACCGTCTGCCTTAATGGCATAGCCGCTTAGTCTGTTAACAGAGAGGTATGTTCTATATTGATTCAATGTCTCTAAAGAATACATCTCTACATTCTTCTCAATATGAGACTGTTTCTCTGCGGCATCTGTTAATGCCTTTTGAAACTCTATAGCTGAGACTAACCTGAAAGATATGCTCATACATGCCTATCGGAGACACTTCGGGAATACTTAAGTCCATATATGCATTTTATATAAGAATTGCACAGTGAGGCTATTAAAGCGCTTTAAATTGAAACAATAGTGCTTGACTTAATATGATATATGTAGCATAATGGAATAACAACTAATTATGATACTTCGGGGACCGTAAACAATGCCTCAATGGATTGAAGCGAGAGACCACTCATCTTTAAGTCGGAAGACATGAGTACTCGGTAAACGTTAAAGAGATAGAACCGAGCGAAAAGCCCTCAAGTCTCATATTGATACATACGCATAGCGTAAACTTATAAGCGAAATACCTTGATGCTACAGCTTATTAGGTGATACCAGTTAAAGAGTCTAAACACGGAATGTAGAGACCTAGGTATTCCTATGTCCAAAACTGGGACTCCAAAGCAATCTCAATATGATACAACCTCAGTGTCGAAGCGACAGCGTAAGACACGTGTACCAGAATGATACCATCCACTGGAGTCCGAAGACTCCAATGAGTTATATCAACCGGTCTAGTGTATGCTATCCGCTGTAGAATCTCAATATGAGACACCCGCTGTATTTATCTATTGAATCTCTGTTTGATACGCTCTAGTTTATAAATAGCTTTGTACATCTCCTTAAGTCCATATGCCTCATTTCGAGAATTAGTCCATCCCATGTCTCGCATGTTATTAGTTTCACTCATGAGTTTACATGAGTTGATGCGTCTCTGTAGCTGTATTACAGCCGCCGCTATAATTAAGTCCATATATACTCCTATGTATCAGTTTAGAACACCATAAGACGCCTCAGATTGAGACGTCCAAGCTGGTCTAATTGTTATCCCCACTGTATCTCTAGTATAGCCAATCCACCGTATACTAAGGCTTGGTCCTTAATAACTAGATGAGACTTGCCTAGTTTCATTTGTGCCTTAATTTGTCCAACGACTCTTAAGTCCTTAATAAACTCATATGACACTTGATTAGTACCGTCTTGGTCTGCAACCCAATAGTTAAAACATTCCATCGATCCATCATCAAACATCTCATTCTGCAGTAGCATACAGTCTCCTTTGTTATATACGTTACATATACTATATCGGTGTCTGTATCCTAAACTTAAGTACTATTTTCGGGCTGTATTCGATTCTCTAAGTGATACACAGTGTCCAATTAGATACAGTATATCAATATGAGAATAGTTTAAGTCTTATTAAACTTTTGCAAATTCTATGCCAATGTTTCTAGATTTTCCATCCAAAAAAATCAACGGACTTTTTAATTTTATATCAGTCTCAAAATAAAACAATAAAACAATTGCTATTAGTCCAATGATTACATGTACATAGTGCTACAGGTTCTATGTAAATTCTGTAGTGTTTTGCCTCAATCGAGTTGAAGTGTCCCAGTATGATACAGCCTCATTCTGGTGCGTATCAGTATGAGACACCGGGGGGTGGACCGCCAATAGCTGAACAAAAGCAATAGCATGGCCCACACACGAAAAATCTTGAAATTACGTTATAGAAACACACACTTACACCAACCCCGAAATTCGGGAGTATGTACAAAAATGGGAGTGAATTATACAGTGGAGTAGTCCAAAAATGGACTTAGAATACCCAATTTCTAGAAACATTGATAATGTCCAGTATAAATGACATAGACCCACGAAAGTGTTGTTTCTATAAAAAATCTATTCAAAAAACATCAATAATTTCGTGGTAAACTTTGGTCATTCGCATAACAAAATTAAATGCGCACTTTGGTGTAGAAATATGGGACACTTATGAAGATAGTACTTTACTTATAAAAATAATTAAGCTATAATTATATAAACATGATAAAATTGTACAGATATAAGAATCCAAAAATGTATAAAAAAGAAGAACTTTCCGCTTCTATTGGCTGTGAGTTTCTATTTTTTAATAGGATTGATGGACGTCCTGGTCTTCAAAAATGGACTATAAGCGGAGTATTATTTGATCCAGATCATAATATCGTGGTTAGTACGATTTGTCCAGATAATATAGAAACATACTTTCTTTATCCAGAGGAAGAGCGTTTTTCTATTCCTTTTTTGGATGAAATACGGATGACTAAATTATATAAACTTTTAATGGAATAAATATAGAAACATATGCAAACTCATTTAAATGTATTCGAAAAATTTGCTTTTCTTAACAAAGATAAAGCAGGACAAAAAAAGGGAACGAGGGTTAGGATTACTTTGAATATAGAAACATCTCAATTACAGTGGATTGTTTTAGCTAATGAAGGATTTCCTTGGATTCTTCCGAATCAATGGTTTGACTTATCTGATTTTGTGTTTTATACTGAAACTAAATTAGGAAAGTTACTTTTTGAATAATGGGAATATATAAACAAATGGAAGAAGTCCAGAATACACTGCCAAAGTATAAAGAAGAGGATCTCCCTTTTTGTATTGGTATGAAGTGTAGATTCTGGTATAATGATGTACTGATTAATGGTATAATTAGCAGCGAAATGCCTGGATGGGGTGTTATGATAGAAAGTTCTGTGTATACTCCTTGTTTTGTTCTGCCTGAGGATATAGCAACCATTCCCGAATTTGATAAGATTAAAGGCAGTAAATTGTTTAAGTTGATGTATGAATAAGTACACAGATGATGAAATAATCCTATCTATAGGTTTTGAGTGTGTTTTTGAAATGGCTTGGGGAGGAGAATTCAGAAGTGGTATTATAACATCTGGTGACCGGGGAAAAATAATCCTCCTATGCGATGGAGGTACGGGATTTATTGACAAAACATGTAATCACCGTATACCAATGCTTGATGCTATAAAAGGAAAGAAACTATGGAAGCTTCTTTATGATTAAGCAAGTGTATTCCATTGATGTATTGAAAATGTGTCTTGGCTTTCAATGTACTATAACAAGTAGATTAGGAAATGGCAGTGACGGCTGTGTTGTTGAAGATTATGATATAGATAATTATTATATGAATCATTATATTGTTACCAGAATTCCTTTATATGATATATTAAAGGATAAGAAACTATGGAAGCTGCTGTTTGATTAAAACTGTATATGGTGTTCTATTACATGATAAGAGATGCTTTAAGAAGGGTACTTTGTTTAAATTTAAAAGAGTGGGCCGTATGCTCAATATTTGGGAAGTTCAATCAAATGGAGATTCGTATGGATGTGGATTTGACTGGGTAGACACAGAATATACAGCAAAAGAGTCACACTTACATGAAGGCGATTTTAGATTGCTTGATGAAACTAATAAACTTTTTAGATTGCTATTCGAATGAACTTTAGACAATGGAAAGGACATGAATTGAAGATTATTTCTGACTTAGGTTTTATATTACAACGAAAGATGGGCCGCGAGCCGGTTTCTCCTGCTACTTTGAAAAATTTTGCACATATCTTTCGGAATGAGGAAACTCAAGGATCATATGCTTGCCGTGAATATGATATACTAATAAGCACTAAACTTGGGAGACTGTTGTTTGAATGAAACAAATCTATACAGAGGCTGAACATGATTTCTGTGTGGGAATGTTATGTAAGTTTTTTCATTACTATGATGGCGTACCTAGTGAGATGTTCCCTATTGAAAAAGAGTTTCTACAACCATTGGAGAAAAGAAGCAGGTATACTTTTCTAAATTCAAAGTCTAATGCTGGATATATTATATGGTGTATTCCTGAATATGACAAAATGAAGAAGAATAATAAACTACTTAGGTTAATGTTTGAATGAAATATAAACAACGCTCTTATAATGAATTACAACATATGTATTTATTAAATTTAAAAATTACATGGAGAAATAAATTCGGTCATATTAACATTGTGTATCCTAGAGAATATATAAGTTGGACTCAAATTGGAAAAAATGACTATACAAAAGAAGATTATTGTTGTCCCGAATATGAAGTAATAGTTAGTACCAAGTTAGGAAGGCTTCTCTTTGAATAAGTGTAGACATTTCACTCTTGCTGAATTGGAAGTAATATCTTCTTTAGGATGGCAAATTTTTAATTCTAGAAATGAGAAATGTAGTGCTAATGCTCTTATCCGTTTAGTTAAAGGCTATGATGAGTATATAACACAAGGAACTTATACTTGTCCAGTATTTGACGAACTAATGAAGACAAAACTAGGAAAGTTGTTATTCCAATGAAGAAGCATCATGCAATAATGAGAACAGAATCAATTGCTCTCAGTCTGAAAATTGGAGATATCATAACTATCACAATTAATGATGATGGAAGTTTCTATTCTATTAATTTTCATAATAATATATTAAGTGAAGATTATATTCTTGATAGGCATACAGGATGGAAGATGGATGATTTTCATCTATATCCTCCAGGTAATAAACTAATGGAGTTGCTATTCGGATGAAACATAATCATGTATAGGCTTCCTTTTAAGGTTTATGACGGCCAGAGAACCAGGGAATGCACCTATGAAGACATATGGTTCATAATGGAGCTTATGTTGCCCTATACGCTTCATAGCAAGTACCGCAAATGGGGATGGCTATGGAGAGAACCTATTGAGGCATCGGTGCTTATAGTCCTTTATGCATGTTTAAAGGCCCTTAAAGATGCACAGCACAATCTTCCTCATAACTATCTACATAGTGTGGCTTTTGTTGACAATAGTCATATAGCTGTGATAAGATGTGAAGAACTACATAAGTGGAAGAGTAATATACTTGTTAGACTCATGATGGAGATGGAATGAAAAAAGAGACCATGGATGAGTTACTTATAGAAGCTAAGAAGCTTTCTGCTCATCTTGATGAGAGTTTAGGGATTTTTAAGAGAATGGTCTATCCCATTCCTATGATTTTTGCTAGAGAATGGTCTGAAGCTCCTGAATATGTAGCACTAAGGAAGACTAAGTTGTATCGGCTTCTTCATGAGTAAGAAGCGAATATATACAGAAGAAGAATTCCGCATGGCTGTAGGAACGGAAATTGAATATGACATTCCACCACAGGCATGGCCTAATTATATAAAACCTGGATATAGATCATCAGGTAAATTAATAGAAGTATCTCCTGAAATTAATGGGTTAATTAATGTTTATGATATAAAACTTAATGAAAGAATAACGGTATATTGTCATAATACTATAAAAATACCTTTTATTGATGCGATTAGAACCACTAAACTATATCGATTGCTACATGAATAATAGAAATGTATATACTAAACAAGAACTGTTATTTTGTATTGGTTATGATTGTATGATACAAGATGATAAAGGTCATAAACAAAAGTGTAATGTACATATTGATGATGTTGAGGGAATAGTTGGCCATTGGATTGTCATTGATATACCTAGTTATAAATATAATCATATAAGAAACAAACCTTTGATGAGGCTTCTACTTGAATAATAAATCTAAGATTCTTTCCTATCAAAAAGTTCTAGAGAAGCGCCTCTTCTTTCGTTACTTGCTTCATGTGAATGAAGAGCCTGGAGTTTATGCACTAATAAATAATAAACAGAAGAAGATTTATATACAAAGTTCTTCCAATATAACAAAGCATCTAGGAGATTTGATTTCGCAAATCTCTATAAAGATATGTACGAATAAAGAGATGGTGCGTGATAGGAAGTATTTATCTATAAAGATACTAGAGTTGGGGGATTATCCTGCTATAAACAAGTTGAAGTGGATATCGGACTATAGCAAGCAGGGATTTACGATATATAATCAGGAGAAGATACCTCAGTATACACCAAGGACAAGACCTGTGCATTCTGTTGTTGTTAGAACGCAAGTGCAACTGGTGTCTAATGGTAGACGGGTGCAGTCGGTAAAGAATTTTCCTACAAAGAAGGAAGCAGAAGATTTTATTGCTACAACAACAGTGTTTGACATGCTCAAGATGATAGCGAGTGGTCATAAATGAAAAATATACTAGTTTGTATTAATGTCGATGGTGGTATTGAAGGAATAAAACTTGGTGCTATTTATGTTGATTATGAAGAATATTCAAAAAATGATAAGTTATGGGTTGTAAAAGGTCTTACTGATATGAATGGCTTTACTGATGGAACATATTTTAAATCTAGATTTAAAGAAATTCCTTCCACTAAACTAACACGGTTACTATTCGAATGAAACAAGTATTGCTTTGTGTTGAATTAGATAGTGCTGGTGACTTAGAAGTAAATAAATTTTATTTTGATTATGAGCCAGCCTTACAAGCATATAATGGTAAACCTGGATATAAAGTAAAAAGATATTACAGTGAGGTTAGTCCTAACTTTTATTATCAGAGAAGATTTATTGAAGTACGATATACTAAACTAATACGCTTACTCTTTGAGTAAGCTGAGCTTTGAAAAAGCGAAAGGCTTCTCTTTGAGTAAATATAGTATTGATGAATTACAATTAGCCATAGGACAAGATTGTCTTATTGTTTATTTTAAAGATGAAATAGACTGTGTAATAGTATCTGTAGATGTAAAGAATGCTCTAGGATATGAAACATGTATTGTTAGAACGAATGATCAGCATATTAAAGAGGCATTCTTTATCCATAGAATTAAAAGTGTACCATTCTTAGACAGTTTGAGAGAAACAAAGTTGTGGAAACTGCTACATGAGTAAATATACACTAGATGAAATTAAAATATGTCAAGGAATGGATTTTATTTACAATGACATTGCTTGCCGCATGGGTATAATAAATGAAGTAGATATTAAATTATATTCATCCTCTGTGGTGTGTATCTATATAAACTCTATTCCATCTTGGGATAAGATAAAGAACACAAAGCTAGGACTTCTTCTTTTCTCATAATGAAATGTAAAGAAAAAATAACTTGATAAATAGAAACAATTAGTTTATACTGTATCTAACGAATCAATTAAGATTCAAAACATAACAGAGGGATATAAAGTGAATCTAAATCAAGTGAAAGCGGCATTACCGTACTTGTTCGAAAGTAAGCTCGTCGGTCTTTTGATCGGCACTCATGGTGTAGGTAAATCAACTGCGGTGCGTGAATATACAGAAGAACAGGGCATTGGCTTTATTGATTTGCGCCTTGGACAGATGGAAGTAGGAGATCTTCTTGGTTTGCCAGAGATTACTACTGATGCTAAAGGCGATAAGATCACAGTGTTTGCTAGACCTAAGTGGTTTCCAACTTCAGGTAAAGGTGTTCTCTTCCTTGACGAAATCAATCGTGCTAAACGAGATGTAATTCAAGCTGTATTTCAATTAGTTCTTGATCGTAAGCTTCATGACTATGCTCTTCCTGATGGATGGCATGTAGTTAGTGCTATGAATCCTAATTCTGAAGATTATCAAACGCTTGATCTATCTGACAAGGCTTTCTTAGATCGTTTCTGTCATATTAAGATTTCATCTTCATATCAGGACTTCATTGCTTATGGAGAAACAAAAGGCTTTGATAAAACAGTCACTGGCTTTATCAATAACCATCCAGGAATGCTTCGCGGTGCTAATAAAGAATTCACTCTTGACAATGTTGAACCATCTGATCGTTCATGGGCAGCAGTGAGCCGTCTTGTTAAGAATAAGAATATTCCAGAAGATACTTTGAATGAACTTGTTACTGGACTTGTTGGTCTCACTGCAGCTACAGCTTTCTTGGCTTATAAGAAAACAGCTGATAAACCAGTAGAGGGCAAACTTATCTTGAAGGATTATAAGAAAGTTCAGAAAGCGATTCTTGCTCAAGTGACAACAGAGAACTATCGCCCGGATCTATTGAATGAGACAATGGTGCAGATTAATGAAATAATTACTGCTGAACCAAAAGATAAAGAGCCTCTCACTGACAAAGAGTATAAGAACCTTGTAGCATTCATGATTGATCTTCCACCAGAACTGTTTACTAAGTTCAACTTGGACTTGTTCAAAACTCCAAAGTTGTTCTTGAAACTTGCTGATGAATCAGATACTAACAAAGTATTTGAAAAGAAGATTGAAGATTGTGCTGTTACTAAACTTAATGCTGCCGCTGCTCGTACTCCTGGTGCTCCTGGATATGAAGATGAAAATGCAACTAAAGAAGTGGCAAATGTCAGTAAATAATTTACCAGTACCTATTCCTTCTGCAGAGTCTTTCTCTGCGGTGGAGAATTATGAAACTGCGGTATTTCATTTACTTTATAAGCAGCCTTTCTTTGGCAAATTGTTGATGAGTATGAAGAAGGATTTAAACTTTGCTCATCCCACTGCGGCAGTAAGTATTAGGTCTACAGGAATTACTCTTCATTTGAATCCAGTATTTTTTAATGGCTTGTCAAGAAAAGAACGAGTTGCAATTCTTATTCATGAGGCACTTCATTGTATTCATGGACATGCAATGCGGTTTAAGAATTTTTCATCTGTAGACGGACATATTGCCAATGTTGCTTGTGATATTGCCATCAATCAGTACATTAAGAATATTCCCACAAAGATGATGGTGCCTGGTCCAGATGGAAAGATGGTAGAAGGCGCACCTATTACTTATGAAATCTTAAAGAAGCGTATTCCTCATGCACTTCCTCAGATGAATGCAGAGTATTACTTTGATCTTATTAAACAAGATCAGAAAGAGAATCCACAGAATTATCAGACAGTAGATGACCATAGTAAATGGGAAGAATCAGATATGACTCCAGAACAAATGGAGAAGTTTACTAAGAATCATGTTAAAGCTATTCTTGATACATGCTCTGACCAAGAGAAGTCAATATTAGATCAGACTACATTGGATGAACTGTATAAGTCTAATATCAATTGGAAAGCTCAACTGAGAAGTTTCTTTGCTAATAGTGAAGAGACATTCACTGAGACAACTAGAAAGAAGCGTAATAGACGTTATGGTTTGTTGCAAGCTGGGCATAAGAATGAGAGTAAATTAAATTTGGCACTTGCTGTTGACACCTCAGGTAGCGTCAGTGATGAATGGTTGAAGCAAATCTTTGGAGAAGTAGAACGTATCTTTAATGAATCAACAATGGTTCTTCATATCATTGAAGCTGACTGTGTTGTTCAGAATGTTTACTTATATAAAAAAGGGATGACTTTCAAACCTAAAGGACGTGGTGGAACCGCATACAGTGCAGCATTCGACAAAGCTAAAGAATTGGGTTGTGACGGTGTTATTTATGCTGGAGATATGGATTGTGCTGATACACCAAATAAGCCTAAGATGAATGTTCTATGGGCTATAGTAGGAAACCAGAAGCCTCCCGTCGAATGGGGAAAAGCGATTTATATCAAGTGAAGAAGAAAGAAGAGATCATTATTAGTGATGATGATTGGAGAAATCTTTAGTATAAAGGTAATCCTTTTTTGTATAGTCCTGATGAAATTTTATATGGAAAGATTAAGTTGAAGAAAGTGAAGAAAACAAAGTTAGGAAGGTTGTTACTTGAATAAATTAATTGGTAATGAACAGAATGTATTTTTTGATTGTGATGACACTTTAGTTATGCGTAATGATAATGAATGGTGTCCAAAACCAGCGAGATTGAAGTTTGTAGAACCTCTTACTGAAGAAGTTTATTATCTCTCTCCTCATATAAAACATATTCAAATTTTAAAAGAACTTTATGAAAGAGGATTTACTATTATTGTTTGGTCTGCTGCAGGTCCAGCATGGGCTAAGGTTGTAGTAGAAAGACTGAATCTTACTGAATATGTACATTATCATATGTCAAAACCTGTCAAATTTTTTGATGATCTTCCAGCTAATGAAATCTTGGGAACAAGAGTTTATATTAAGCAGAACGGGTAATAATATATGATCCAGGAAAGTAATAAAACCTTCTGTAAAGTATGTAAAGAGCTTCGAACTAGAATAGTCGATGGGTATTATCCTAGCAGCAAGAATAAACGCTATATTGATGAAGAAGGACGGCTATGGAACGGTCGAGTTGCTCCTTGTTGCCACAGTAAACAAGTCAGTGAGAATATGAAGAAGCTCAGATGGAATAAGATACTTGAAGAGGAAGATGCAGAGAGAATCAGAAATGGAATTATCTAAGCATATTCCGCCTAAATTTGAAGTAGGAGACTTAGTTTTATTGACTAATAAGAACCTTAATCATATAATTGATGGACAATGGGTTGAAAAATACAACAATACTTTTGGTATTATTAAAAATATTGATTGGAAATGGGAAAGACTTGAGGTTGTTTGTTTCGATGGAACTAGAGCAGATTCTCTTTTTAAAGCATTTGAATTAATGAAGAAAAATTCTAAACTTGTGAAATTACTCTTCCAATGATGAATGAATTTAAAGTGGGAGATTTAATTATTTTAGATGCAAGAGCTTATTGGGATGATGACCACTATAATCAGTTAGCCATTATTTTAGAATTAGATGATTATGGAGGATTCTGGTGTTCAAGCCCTTTATATCCTAAAGTTTTTTCTGATAAAAAAGGCGCGAGTTTAATTAAAAGAACTAAATTATCGGAACTTTTATTTTTATGAGAAAATTTGGTGATATTCTGCTTGATATGGAAGTGCTTCTTGATGAGATGATAGATGAACACGATGTTCAATTAGGGGATATATTGAATTTGATTCATGGACATATACAAATTCATAGACAAGACTGTATAGAAATATATGAAGAAGATGATAGTTCACCGATATTCGCATATAAGGCTAAAGAATGAAAGCTAAAGCTAAAGCTGGAGATATTATTTCTTATCATAATTTAGGAAGAGATGAAATATATTTTCATAAAGTTATTAAAGTACATAAAGTTTCATATACTGTAAAATGCTTAAATGCCGGTTATACACAAGAAGGTGTTTTTGATCATATTATTGAACATAAAATAATGAATTCTAAATTAATAAGGTTGTTATTCGAATGATGGCAGAATTCTTACTTATTAGTATGTGTTTAGGTTCTAACATGAATGATAATGCTTGTACTAATTCAAAAGATAAGCTCTTGGATCTTAATCCTGAGATAATGATGACAGAGAAGCGATTGGATCGTGTATATTTACAACCTCTACCGGAAGAGTTAAGACTTACTGCCGCTGCTGCTGGCATTGTGGCTAAAAAAGAACTGAAGTTTGGTGTTTGTGGCGGTATTTATTTAGATTTCAAAGATGAAGGACGAGGATACATTGGGTATGAATACCGTTTCTGATTTCACCGTTGGTGATATTGTGACTAATGAGTTGTATTTTAATGGACTTGGTGTTGTTCGTGGTTTTTCTCAGTCTCTTTTTTGTACAGTATTAATGCCTAATGGTATAGAAGTAGTTTTATTGCCAGAATTTTTGACATTGGTAAAAAGATCTAAATTAACAAGGTTATTATTTCAATGAAATATTTACTATTCCTTCTTCTCTTCCCTATTTTTTGCTTTGCTGACATACAATCAAATGAATTGGTATTAGGATCATTAACTTATCATCTAATAGATGGTCCTCCCATTAGTAACAAGTTTCAGAATCAAGTATCTCCTGATGGGCGTTTAATTGATAATTTTCTTATAGGATTTTCACATATTGATGAAAATAATGAACATGAGTATTTTTCATACACATTATTTACTGGTGAGAATAGTTTAGCAAAGCCCATAGGAGGGTTTAAACTTTCCACTGGTAAGACAGATGGTGGATTATACATTGGAATAGTAACAGGAGCTTACTTTCAGAACAATAGAGATTTTACTGATCAAGATATTAACGGAGTTCTTACATCTGTAGATTGGCATAGCACAGGATTAGTGCCAATAGTGGGGATGGAAATTAACTATGTACTATTCCATATTGGTGATATATATCTGAAATTGAATAATATTCTTACACCAGTGTTAACAAATCACACTTTTTCTATAGGACAAACATTTTAATGAGTAAATTTGAAGTTGGAAGCTATGTAAAATATACACCTTCTATTTTCTCCAACGAAGCTTTTGGTTTTATTATAGAAATAACTGAACTTAGATGTAAAGTTCACTGGATAGGAAGACACGAAGGAATTATAACTAGTCCTATGAGAGATAATCTTGTTTTATTGGCAAAGTCATCTAAACTAACATCGTTACTATTTTTATGAAGTTAAAAGTAGGAAGTTATGTTAGATTCAGAAGGGAAGGATACGATCCTTCTCCTTCATTTGGATTTATAATTGAAGCAGAACAGAAGGAGAACTTTCCATATACAATTTTATGGAATAGTCCTGCTGGTATTATAACAAGAGGAGATGATTTTTGTCTTATTCTGATTTATCCACCAACTAAGTTAACGAGATTATTATTCGAATGAAATTAAAAGTGGGAAGTTACGTTAAATTTAGGCAATTAAGTTGGGGAAATGATGCTTTTGGTTTTATTACAAAAGTAAATGAAACTAACTATGAAGTTTCTTGGGTAGGAATTTATCAAGGGATAGTAACTGATCCGAGAGAAATTGATCTTGTTGTATTAGCAAACCCATCTAAATTGACAGATTTATTATTTCTTTAAGGTAGAAAATATCTAGAATGCAATACTGGATAGCAATCAAGATGTATCCAGTCACTACCATCCCTCTTCTCCATTCGCATATTCCATTCATCTAACTTGTCATCGGCCATAATTTTAGCTCTTGCCTCATCACATGTTAAACCTGATATATCGAAATCACAGGCTTTTCCAACAGCATGGGCACTATTTGGTGCTCCACCAATCAATTTATTATATCTTAGCGGTCTAAATGTCACATGAACATTTATGGATCTGCCAAAATAGTCACGTGCTATATCCATTTTTTGACATAAAATAATCAAATTAGCCTTAATTTCATCTGTTAAGCCATCATCTTCTGTGGCAAGTCGTGCCCAAGTAGGCAGATATAGCGCCTCATGTACTGAAAAATACTTTGAAACCATCGATTTAGGATCAGTCCAGTCTACCATTTTATAATCTTTCTTTGAATATCCACAAGAACATTTTAAATATTCTAATCTAAACCTATCATTAATCATGTAGGAAAAACATATTCTGCATATATTATTATGCATTTTTTAAATATTCTACAGCTTTTTCTAATAATTGAACATTGTCTTCTAATAATCCTATACCTTTATTGCATTTATCACACAATAAACCTCTAATTTTTCCTGTGATATGATAATGATCAACACAAAGTTTATTTTTTGTTCTATTATTTGAATTAAATTTACCACATATATTACATACGGGATTATGTGTGACTAGTTCATCATATTGTTTTTTTGATATTCCATATTTCTGTTTCATACCATAATAAAATCTTTTCTCAGGATTTCTTCTTTGATATGCTAATGTTCTTTTCTTTAACTTTTCTTTATCTCTATCATATAAAGATTTATGATAAATAGCCGTACAAACTCTACATTCTGTTCTATGTCCATCTTTATTTTTAGGATTTCTATAAAATTCAGTTAATGGTGTTTTTTTCAAACATTTTCTACATTGCTTCATATTCTAAGTTGTTACTATGTATTATTTATTCATTTTTCAGTTTGACTGTGGGCTAATAACCACACGTTGCATATCTTACATGTATTCATACAATAAGTTGTTATGGGACTAAAAGAATAACAACTAATAGTATAAGAGCTTTAAAAAAGCAATGGTAACTGGCTGTTTGCCAAATTAATATAATATAGTACCTCACGCTTAAAAAGACTTATTTTTCCACAACTTACCAAGGACCAACAATGAAAGATTACCTCAAATCATTTCCTATTGTCGCATTTTTGGCTTTTTTAGTTAAAATTATGATAATTCCTGTATCATTTCCTGATGCTATCGTGCTTTCTGCCCTAGTTGCCTATGTTATTCTCGATCAACTACGTTTAAAAGACAAAAAAATAGCTTCTTATGATCAAATCATCAAAGAATTAAAAGAAACTCAAGCAAAACAAGAAATAGACCTTAAAAATCTTCAAGCTAACATCAATGGTGTCAAACTAGGCGTTGGTATGCGTCAACTTCAGGGAAATAAGGGCTAATGTCTAATATAGAAGATCTTTTTGGTAAATTCGAAAATGATCAGGAAAAACTTGATTTTATGAGTGCGCAATTTGCGACTATTACCTCTTTGAATAAACAATTAGAACAAATCAAAGCAGAAAAACTTCAACTGGAGCGTCTACTTAAAGAAGCAACACCAGTGCTAGCAATATTGCCGATTAAAGATGGAGATGATCTATCTACAGAACAAAAGATTTGTAAAGAACAACTAAAGTTATTAAAATTGGACTCTGAAGTACGGGCTTTAACACTGGAAGAATGTCGCAAGGTTGAAACTTATTCTAAAATTCTTCAAGCAACTAAAGATCCGAATAAAAAACAAAAAAGTTCTGTAGACAATCTTCCTATTGCAGATTTACTAAAGCTAGTGGAATAATCAATGACTAAAACTTGTCATAGATGTAAATTGACTAAAAATAGATCAGATTTTCATCCAAGAAAAGATAGAAAAGATGGGTGTAGACCTGAATGTAAAGCTTGTAGCAGAGAACAAGGTTTAATTAGATATAATAGAGAAAAAGATAAAATTAATCAACAATGTCGAGATTATTATAAAGAACATCAAGAACAAAGAATTGAAGCTGCGCAAAATTACTATCAGGTACATAAAGAAGAAAAAGCTACGTATAATAAACAGTACAAAGATCAAAATTTAGCAAAGTATGCATTTCTACAGAATAAAAAAAATGCTAAAAAGAGGAAAGCAACTCCTCCTTGGTTAACTAAAGAACAGTTCAATGAGATAGAGCAATTTTATGAAGACTGCAGTTATTTAAAAGCATTGACAAAAGTTAAATTTGAAGTTGATCATATCATTCCAATTCAGAATGATTTAGTATGTGGGCTTAATGTTCCTTGGAATTTACAAATTTTGACTAAGTTTGAAAATAATACTAAAAGAAACAAATTCAAACCTTATGTCAAGTAGAACCGCAAAACAGCAAGCCAATGAAAAATTATGGCGTTTGGGTCATCTTTCTCATAAGCTCCATAGTGGCCAACGTGATCTTTATGAATTATATTACAATGCTCCTCATAAGATTCAGACATGGTTAATTGCAAGACGGTTTGGAAAAACATATACTCTTTGTCTTTTGGCATTAGAACAATGCTTAAAAAAACCAAATAGTATTGTTAAATTTGTTTCTCCTACTAAGTTACAGGTTAATAATAACGTTAGACCTTTGTTTAGAAAGATTTTAGACGATTGTCCTCAAGATATAGCGCCAGTGTTCAATCAAAAGGATTATATTTATTATTTTCCTAATGGTTCAGAGATTCAATTAGCAGGTTCAGAGGGAGGACATGCTGAAAAACTTAGAGGAGGCGATAGTCACTTGGCTTTCGTCGATGAGGCTGGAAGTTGTTCTGATTTGGATAATACTATTAAGAGTATCTTACTTCCTACTACTCTTATGACGAATGGAAAGATTATCTTAGCTAGCACTCCTCCTATAGAACCAGACCATGAGTTCATTCACTTCATTGAAGAAGCAGAAGCTAGAGGATCTTTGATAAAGAGGATCATTTATGATAATCCATTGCTCACTGAAGAGCAAATTAAAGATGCTTTTGATGAATTAGGTGGACCAAACACAGAAGAAGCTAGACGTGAGTATCTCTGTGAAGTCATTAGAGATCCTAAAACTAGCGTTATTCCAGAGTTTACTAAGGATTTAGAAGCAGAAGTTGTGATGGATTGGAAAAAACCACCACATTATGACATGTTTGAAGCTATGGATTTAGGTTATAAAGATCTTACTGTGTGTCTTCTAGGATATTATGACTTTAGAAACAATAAAGTTGTCATAGAAGATGAAGTAGTTATTGATTTTAAGTTAAAAGATACAACAATTGAGACCTTAGTTAGAGAAATAAAAGATAAAGAAGCAGCTCACTTCTTTAATCATCTGACAAATGAACAAAAAGAGCCGACAAAGCGTATTTCTGATATTGAATATATTGTTATTAATGAAATTAAAAAAGTTAGTAACTATAAAATGAATTTTGAAACTGTTAAAAAGGATAATCTGGATGCAATGGTTAACTTTCTTAGAGAAAAGCTTAAAAAGAAAGAAATGATCATCAATCCACGCTGCGTAACACTGATTAGACACTTAAGAAACATTAAGTGGAAAAAAGGTGAGAAGTCTATGTTCGGGAGAAGTCCTAATGATGGACATTATGATGCAGTTGCTGCTCTTATGTATTTAGTTAGGTCTATAGATTATAGAAAAAATCCCTATCCAGCTCATTATGGTAGAGATATGAGAGATATACATGTACAAGATGAAGAAAAGTTCTACCAGAAGACGAATATAGAAATATATAAGAAATTGTTTAATATAAGGAAGAAATAATCTCTATGATGAATCAAAGTGAAGACATTGGACAGAGTAAGAAGAATCTAGATGAATACTTTGCAGCTAAACCTGCAGATCAATTAGCTAGTACTCTTCTTAATAAAGGACGTAGTTTCTACAATCTCTTAGAAAGCAATGCTTATCTTGAGAAATTGAACAACATGTGGCGTGCATACCATGGAGATTATGGAAATGATCTTGATTATGGTCATAGAATTAACTTTACTGGTGAACAAGGCGAATTTGTTAACTTGATCGTTAACCATTTCCGTAATATTGCTGAACATATCCTTAATATGGTGACAAGTAATCGTCCAGTAATGGAAGCACGAGCTGTAAATACTGATTATAAGTCAATGTCTCAAGCTTATCTAGCTAACGGCATCTTGGATTATTACATGCGTGAAAAAGGTTTAGAAACTTGTCTTAAAGATGCATGTGAAATGGCTATTGTCTTAGGTTCAGGCTTTATTAAGCTTGCTTGGAATGCTACAGCTGGTGAAACATATGATGCTGATCCAGAATCTGGTGAAATGGCCTATGAAGGTGAGCTAGAGTTCAGAGTTTTATCACAATTTGACGTTGTTTTTGATGGAACTAAGGAAACTTGGAATAATGAATGGATTATGACAAGAGCTTTCGAGAATCGCTTCAACTTAATGGCTAAATATCCAGAACTTGCTGATAAAATCAATGGAATTCCTTCTAAATCAACTTCTACTGTATATCGTCTAGGTGTTTGGTCAAATGATGACACAGATGATATTCCAACGTATGAATTCTTTCATAAAAGAACAGAAGCAATGCCAGATGGTCGCTATTTACTGTTCTTAAGTACTGATTGTGTTCTTCTAGATACTAAACTGCCATATCGCCAACTGCCAGTATTTAGAATTGCTCCTTCTAACATCATGGGTACTCCTTATGGATATACTAACATGTTTGATATTCTTCCACTTCAAGAAGGATTGAATTCTCTTTACTCTACTGTAATGACTAACCAAAATGCTTTTGGAGTTCAGAACTTGTGGGTACCACCTGGATCTAATATTCAAGTATCTGCGCTTCCTGGTGCGATGAACGTTGTTGAATCTGAGATAAAGCCAGAAGCATTGCAGCTTACACAAACCGCTCCTGAAGTATTTAACTTTATTAATATGCTTGTAGAAGCTTCAGAGACTCTTTCTGGAGTAAATAGTGTTGCTAGAGGTAATCCAGAGAGTTCTCTTAAGTCTGGAACAGCCCTTGCGCTAGTACAATCCATGGCGCTTCAGTTCTTATCTGGAATTCAAAACTCTTACGTTAAGCTTATTGAGGATACTGGTACTGCAATTATTAATATTCTTAAAGATTTTGCTAAAACTCCTAAGATTGTGGCCCTTGTCGGTAAGAATAACAGAACATTCTTAAAAGAATTCACTGGTGAAGAGATTTCTGCTATCAATAATGTTGTTGTTGATGTGGGAAATCCTCTCTCTCGTTCTATTGCTGGTCGTGTACAGATGGCAGAGCAACTTCTTCAGATGAAAGCTATTAAAGATCCTACTCAGTACTTCCAAGTTCTTAATACTGGCAGACTTGATGCTATGTATCAAGGCGATATGTCAGAACTTCTTTTGATTCAAAGTGAAAATGAGAAACTCATGGAAGGTGAAACTCCTCTTGTCAGTCCTCTTGACTCGCATAAGTCTCATATTTTAGAACATAGAGCAGTATTGGCTGATCCAGAACTTAGAAAAGATGCAACTCTGATTAAGAATACTCTAGATCATATTGAAATGCACTTAAATGCATTATCTGAAACTGATCCAAGACTATTGCAACTTATTGGTGAAACTCCTTTACCACCATTAGCTGCCGCTGCACAAGGTAATCCTAGTATGGTGCCTGTTAATCAAGAACAATTATCAGCTAATGAGCCGCCTCCAGGTCCTGGAACGCCTCCTGGAATGCCGAATCCGAATCAAGGTCAGATGAACACTGGACCTTTGAATAGAAGTGCTATACCGGGAGTTATTGCTCCACAAGCAGGAATGGCTCAACCGGGAACTCCGATTGCTGGTCCAAATCAGACAGGTGTTAATCTTCCTCAACCCGCGCGGCCTCCGAAACCTTTTGCTAATAGCCCTACATCACCTAAGCAGATGTTACCACCAATCCCGGGCGGTAGATAATGCAAGAAATTATTTGTTACAAATGTCATAAAATGCTTCCTTTAAGCTTATTTTATAATAATAAACACGCAGTTAGACATGCGAAGAAGTCTTCTTCTTGTAAACCTTGTGAAAACATTAGGACTAAGAGAAAAAGAATTAGACGCGCTAATGAATCTATTGATTATTTTATAAAAGAAACACTTTATCATTCTAAAGCTAACGCTTTAAAACGCAAGTTATCTTGGGATTTAAAATTGGAAGAAATAGTAATTTTATATCATAAACAAGATAAAAAATGTGCAATAACAAATCAACTTTTAACTCATATCAGAGGTAAGGGACAGATCCTTACTAATTTAAGTATAGATAGAATTGATTCAAGTAAAGATTATGAACTTTCAAATGTTCAACTAGTTTGTTTTGCAGTAAATATAATGAAGTATAGCTTTGATGAAGAGACTTTTAAATTTTGGATTTCTGTTATACATTCAAAACTATTAAGTAACAACTAATATTGAATCCTACTTATGGCAATTAATCCACTTAATGCAAATTTAGATCAGTCACAAATATTCAATAAAGTATTTGATCCTGCTAATGATGCTTTACGTGTTGAAGGTATTCTACTTAATGGCGCAGTGGAAGTCGCTATTGATGCTTCTACTGATAATATTGCCATTAAAGACTTTACATCGGGAAATGTTTTAAAGATCAATGCCGATGGGTCTATAAATGTCGATGTTGCTCTTATTCCACCAACAGCTGGCGCATCTATAAGTCAGTATAGTGAAGTTAATGGTGTGGCATTGGGAGCAACAGTTACCGTTTTAACTTATACCGTTCCCACTGGTAAAACTTTAGAATTAACAAGAGTCGAGTTTAGTGGAGATTGTATTGCAGAGTTTGATTTAGAACTTAACACCGTTGTTAATGATAGGAAAAGACTTCACTGGACTAGTTTTAATAATTCTTTTAATTATTTGAATAGTCAGAATGGATATAGTTTGGTTGCCGGTACAGTAATTGCTATTTTAGCTACAAATAAAAGTCCGCGTAATGTAGCGAGTTTTAATGCAACGCTGCAAGGAGTATTAGAATAATGACTGATTTAGAAAAAAAGAAAATGAATTTAGAATTAATGCGAGTTTCCAGTGCTCGTATGGACTTAGAAATTAAAATTGAAGAAATGAAAAATGAAATTGAAAGACTTTCTATCTTCATTAAAATACAAGAAACTAAAGAAATAGAATTAAAACTTAAACTAGAGGAAAATAAATAATATGTCAGATTTCAATTCGAGTCTCCCAGTTCGTACAGAGACTAATGGAGATGTAGCCGCAAAGATAGTAGATGGTACAATTACAAGTCAAGCATTGGCTGTAGATTCTAGTGGTAGAATTACCGTTAAATTAGATGATTCAGCTGGTAATGGCATTACATCTGTTACTAATGGTGCTCAACAAGCATTATCAGTACAAGTTCAATCAGCAGGGCCAGTTGCTGCTGGTACGGTCGCTTCATTTTCAGATCTTATTGGTGGACAGTTTAATACTACTCTTCCAACATTAACGACAGGGCAACAAGCGGCGATTCAAGTGGATAATAGAGGTAGATTACTTGTAATGGCTTCTATAAGTAATGATACTAACTATGGTGTAGTTGGTGCTAATACATTAAGAGTGGCATCACAAATTGGTAATGCTACTGGAGCTGCAGATTTTAATGCTGGTGCCACAAGTGCCCAAACTCTAAGAGTACAAGCCAACCAAGGCGCTCCTGGAACTAATGCTAATGCATGGTTTGTACATCCAACGGATGGTATTAATAATCAATCGTTTACGGCTACAGGTCAAGCAACAGTTATTGTAACTTCTCCTTTGCCAGCAGGAACTAACAATATTGGTATCGTAACTGCATCAAACTTTCCTACTACATTAGATACTAACTATGGAGTAGTGGGTGCCAGTACATTAAGAACTGCTGCCCAAATCGGCAATTCTACTGGAGCTGCAGATTTTAATGCTGGAGCAACTAGTGCTCAGACATTAAGAACTGTTTCAAATCAAGGTGCTGCTAATAGTGTAGCAAATGCATGGCCTATATCTATCACATCTGGTGGAGCTTTAAACTCAGCAACTAATCCGATATTTGTATCTACTACAGATGTTATCGGTACACCAATTGATAACTATCAGACTAGTGCTGCTCTTGCCGCAGGATCTAGCATTACATTAACTTATACAGTAACTGCTGCTAAGACTTTCTATAGCAAACAGTTTTGGATATCGGGATCTGGTAAGATCAAAGCTGTAGTTCAATATGCTGCAGCGACTTTTTGGGTAGGATTTAACTCTACGGCTGAAACTAATATTCTTATCCCAGTACCATCAGGTAAAACGGCGGCAGCAGGAACTACTATTAGTGTTATTATAACTAATGATGATAAACAACCTCAAGATGTATACTGCACAATTTCAGGTGTTGAAATCTAATAGGACTGTAAATGGCTGATATTCCCTACATACAAGCTACATTAGAAACGAAAATTGTCGGTCAAGATGCGACCGGCAATAATGTTAATTATGTTAGTGCTGACGCTAGTGGTAATATGCTTGTTAAAGATTATGCTGATGGTCCTGTTACTCCTGGAACTGTAGCTTCTGTTTCAACATTAATTGGTAGTCAGTTTAATACTACATTACCCACTGTAACTACTACACAGCAATCAGCACTTCAGACAAATCAATTCGGAATGCTAGCAGTAACGGGAAGATGGAAATTTAAAAATATTTCAGGTAATGCAACTACAACAGTTAAATCTGGAGCAGGAACATTACATACTATTATGATAAATAATGCTACAACTAGCGGCATTGCTAATATTTATGATAATACAGTAGGAAGTGGAACTCTTATTGCTACAATAACTCTACCATCTGGTGGAATTAATCCTGTACCAAGTTGCATGAGTCCCTTAGATTTAGAATTTGTAACTGGCCTGACTGTAGTAACAACTGGATCAACTTTTAACAATTTTACCTTTCTATATATGTAGGAACTGAAGAATAATAAAATGGCAATTCAATTAGTTAATACAACAAGTACGATTATTACTTACTCTTTTTCAGGAATTACTATTCCTGCAAATGGAAGTGTTACTCCAACTACTGCACAGTTAACTAATTTATACTTAGATCCAAATTTACACTCTGATATTGTTATTGGAAATGTGAATATAAATGATTCAGTAACGATTTGGATAGGTTCTGCCGCTTATAATATATTACAACTTTATGGTACTTCAGCTTCAAAATTAATAGATAGTTTAGGAAATGCTGTTACTTTAGGCAATACTACAATGGTAAGTTCTTTACCAGTAACTATAGCATCAAACCAAAGTCCAGTTCCTGTTACTGCTTCTGCAACATTAAATGCTGAAACAACAAAAGTAATTGGTACAGTAAATATCGCATCAACTCAAACAATTGCGACTACTAATACAGGAACTTTTGCGGTTCAGGCGACTGGAACTGTAGCAATTACTCCACCAACGTTAACTAAAGGAATACAAGGAGCGACAGGGCTTAGTGTACAAAATTTAAAAGATGCTGGAAGAAATCAAACCAATTATTTCATGGCAATTCAAATTGGTTCAGGAGTAACTGAGGCACTTATGTCATTAACTGGATATAAAGGTGGTATTGCAGTAGTTGCTACAACAACTCCAGCAGTAGTAACAGCATTAAAAACCTATCGAATAAACTCAATTACTATGGACTATACAACAATTGTTACAACACCAGGAAGTGTCCGATTTACTCTTAGAGCTAATACGGCAGGTGTAGTTGCTATTACTTCTCCAGCAGTAGCTACATGGGAAGTAGGAGAACCAACAGGAATAGCACCTGTAGCTGGTAAGAAAAATACTATAATACTTTCTATTCCTGATGGACTTGAATTTGCTGCAGGAACAGGAATTGGTATTTCAATGGTAGGATTAAATACCCTAGGTGTTGCGGCTATCGTTGGTTATGGACGTGCTACAATCCAAGGATATGAATATTAATGGCTAAGTTAATCTTTAAAAAACATGCCGATCCAAGTAAAAAGTTGGAAATTATTAATTATGATAATAAAATTAATGATTTAAAGATGCACATTAATAATAAAAAACTACATTTTCAAATATCATTAGTATTAAATATTGTTCAATTAGCTGTACTTCTTTATCTAATTATAAAGTAACAACTAAGTATAGGAGATAATTATGTCAACTAACCCTTTCAATGCCGATCTAGATGCCGTACAGATATTAAATAAAGTATATAATCCTACTGATGATACTCTTCGTGTTGATGCGACGGTAAGTGCTGTTATTGGTACTGTAGTTATTGCTGCTACAACTAGTACTATAGCTATTCAAGGACAAGTTAGTGGACATTTAGCTGAAGTAACTTCTGCCGGTTCATTAAAAATTGACTTAGAACAAGTTGGAGGAGCAGCAGTATCTTTAGGTTCAAAAACATCAGCGGCTTCTATTCCAGTAGTAATTGCTTCTGATCAAGCTTCTCTACCCCTTCCTACTGGTGCTGCTACTTCAGCAAATCAAACAACAGCTAATTCTAGTTTAGCCACAATTGTAACTAATACAACAAATGCTGGGACTCCCACCGTTAGTGGTACTGTTATAGCAAAACTTGCTGCTCCAATTGCGGGTACTGTAACTAACGCGCAAAGAACCATTGGAATAACGGCAGTTAGAGCTACAGTGAGTGGTTCTGCTCCAGCAAGTACTAGAACTTTACTTGCAATTACAGCTGATGCCGCTTCTACTGCTAAATTTTACATTGGATCTTCTAGTGTTTCAGCAAGTGGTGCTACAAGTGGTATTCAATTCACTTCAAGTCAACCTGTTATATTTTCAAATGATGCGGCAGATTATTGGATCATTTCTGATACTGCAGGACAACTAGTTGATTTTCTTGAACAAGCATAGGATTAATATATGAGTTTAACAATTGGACCAAGAGTTACTGCTTCTATTAGTAGTGGAACAATATTAGCATTAACCTCAAATGCTAGTATAGGAGGCGCAGTATCAGAAGCTCTTATTGTTCCTGGATTATTAACCACAGATACAATTCTTTCGGTGAGTCAAAAAACTCAAGGTGCTGCAACACGAACCTCTCTACCACTTATTGGATGGGATACTGTAGTCACTAATGGAATAACGGCTCAATGGCTAGCTGATCCTGGTCCTGGAGCAGTTATCATTGTTGCTGTTAAAAGATAAACTAATTTAATAATAAGGAAATGATAAATAATGAAATTAGCTATTAAATTATATGCAACTGAAACAGATAAACCGGCAGGAATTCCTGATGTATGGCCTTCTAAAACAATAGAAATTGCTGATGATGCTAAGGTTCCTGATAATACTTATCAAATTATGACTCTAGAAGAGTACAATGTTTATAAAGCAACAAATTTGGCAGTATATAATACTTGGTCAACTGCATATTTAGCACCTACACCCATTCAAATAGTTTCTGCAAAATTAAAAGAATCCATAACATTTGGTAGTAATCTTATTTTTCAAGCAGTGGTAGAAAATATAACATTAGGTATTACACAGGCAGGAAAAACTCAAGCAGTATCAGATTATTGCGCTAAATTACAAGTTTATGTTACAACTGGGTCTCTTTATGCTGCTATGGATGAGATTGATGCTTTAATTGCTGCAGGAATTCCAGCAAATCTATCTCCATTTATTACTATAGTTAGACTAAATGCATACAAGAGTAAGATATTAGCATTTTTAACATTATAATGAAAAATATTTCTATTATATTTTCTAAAGCATCCACTTTTTTTCCAATATTTTCTTGGTTAATAATGCTTACTGAAAGAACTCCATATTCTCATGTAGCGATGAAAGTTCAAGATGTTCAAACTGGCATTACTTTATATTACCAGGCGAGTCATACTATGGTTAATACAATGAGTGAAGATCAGTTTTTAGCCCAAGAAAGTATAGTGTATTCTTTTGATTTTGGAGTTGATGATAATGTTGCTATTGCTATCCGAAGATTTGTGCAAATAAATATGGGTATTCCATATGGTAAGTTGGCAATTCTTGGATTAACTTATGTTCAATTTTTAAAATTATTTAAAATCAATATTAAGAATCCATTTAAAACTGTTGGAAAAGAATATGTATGTTCTCAATTTATTGGTGCCACTGTAGAAAAAGCAACAAATATAACACTTCCTGTTGATGTAAATGATCTTACTCCTGTAATGTTTTATCCGATAGTTGAAAATTTACCCAAAATATGGTTAGGAAATAAAAATGTCACAATTTAATTGGGATGATGTAGAAAAGTTCGCGCAAGCTGCTGGTATTCCAGTTAATGAAGCTGCTGCTAAACTAGGTGTAGCTATCAATAAGTTTGCAGATCCAAAGATTGATGCAATCAGACAGATGTATCAGAAACAAATGCTTGGCGCTCCACCTCCTGCTCCTCCTTCTGGTCCTCCTCCAGATCCTAGCAGAAATGATGCAACATTGGCTAATCAACCAGCATATGAACAGCAACTTAGTGATAGATTAAAAAAAGCAGGACAAGGTGTTCCGCAAAATCAAGTACCATTGATTGAACAAGGGCCTAATGATAACACCGGACTCTATGCTCATGGCGGTAGAGTAGATCTTAAGCCAAACTTTAGTCATCTTCAGGATATGATGAAGAAACATAAAAAAGCTGGAAGTGAACTTGCGGCAAGTCGTAATCCAGAAAAGTTTATGGAAAAAATGAAAAACCCAAGTATCAAAGGTCTCAAAGGCGTGGCCTTTAATGCCGGTGGAAAAGTTAAGAAATAATTTAACAACTTATTATATAACCTATCTTTTAGACGGTTAACTCAAATTCTATCCTAACGGACGAAATAAGGAATATACTATGTCAGATGCTAACGTTCCCTCCAATACTGGAGCACCTGCTGCTCCGACTGATCAATCTTCTAATGCTCAACAAGCTGCTGCTGTAGCACAAGTTGCAGGACAAGTACTCAATAATCCAAATGCAAGTCAAGCTCAAAAAGCTCAGGCCGTTAAGCAATTAAAATCATTGAAGATTAAAGTTGATGGTCAAGAATATGAAGAGCAGCTTCCATTCAACATGCCAGATACGCCAGAGTCTCGCGATTGGATGACGAAAAATCTCCAGATGAGTAAAGTAGCTCAGAAGAGAATGGGCGAAAAGGCTCAGTTGGAGAATGAAGTACGTGATTTTCTTACTCAACTGAAGAATGATCCTAAGAAACTTCTGTCTAATTCTACATATGGTGTTGATCTTAAGAAATTAGCAGCTCAGATGATTGAAGAAGAAATCTCTAATGCAGCTAAATCGCCAGAACAACTTGCTAAAGAAGGTCTAGAGCGCGAACTTTCAGAACTTAAAGAACAACGTAAAAGAGATATGTCTGAGAATGAACGTCGTGAAACTGACAGAGCCACTCAGATGGCATATGATCAGTATGACACTCAGATGACACAAACTCTTGAGAAGTCAGATCTTCCTAAGTCTCCTTATGTTATTAAGAAGATGGCAGATTACATGCTAATGGGTCTTAAAGAAGGTTTAGATGTAACTCCTGAAGATGTTCTTCCTCTTGTTAGAGAAGAAATCTTGGAAGATATTCGTCAAATGGCACAAGCTATGCCTCTTGAAACTATTGAAAAACTTTTTGGTGGAGATATTCTTACGAAGATTCGTAAGAAGAATGTTTCTCGTGCTAAATCTCAGCCACAAACTGCTTCTCCAAGGTTGCCAGATGTTGGTGCAACAAAAGCAACAAAGACTGAAACAGTTAATAAAGACAAAATGAAAACGATAAAACAGCTTTGGGGCGTGTAGTATGAGTACAGTACAATCAATAAACAATATGGCTCAGAATAGTCAACAAGCACAACAAAATTCAACAACCAATTATTTTCCATCTGCTGGATCATTAACAGGTGGAATTGTTGGCACTGGTAGCAGCACTACCATATATCATGGTGGACAACAAGGCCAAAGTTATCTTGGTGGAGGTTTATATAGTGGATATACTTCCTCTACATATACTGAGCCAGACATTGCTCTACGCAAAGTAGAGAATGGTTGGATTCTTAAGATGAAGGGTAAGGAATATATCCTTAATGGAACAGACAAAGTAGAGAAGTATCTTAAACTGTTCTTAGAGTAGCTCGTTAACAACTTATTATGAAACATTAAATTATCTATTTTAGGAGATATCCACATGTCAAGCGGTTTTCAACCAAAGGATCAAGAAGTTCTAACAAGAGCTATTAAAGTACAACGTTTAGTAATCCCGTTTATAATCAATCATAATGCAGTTCCAGCAAGCAAAGGCATTGGTTCGGATGAATCTTCTGTTCTTTTCCTTGAAACACAAGGTGATAGTCAACTTGTTCCAGATCCAAATCCGCCTACTCCTATTCCAGGTTTGCCAGTTTTAGGAGCAGCTTCAGGCTTCGCATTAGGAGCTTCTGCTGCTATTACTAATACTGGATCTTCTGTTATTAATGGTGATGTTAGTTTAAGTCCTGCTGGAAGTATTACTCCTGGTGCTTGGACTGTTAATGGTTCTATTCATAATGGTGATGCAGCAGCTCTTGCCGCTAGAAATGCCGCTATTGCTGCTTATACCGATTTATCAACACGTTCAGCAACAGCAATTCCTTCTGTTCTTGATGGACAATCATTAGGTCCTGGTGTGTATAGTGAGACTTCAGGTACATTTAATTTAGCCGCATCGGGTAGCGCCACTCTTACATTAACAGGTTCAGCTTCTGATATCTTTGTATTTCAATGTTCTTCTACTTTAGTAACTGGTGCTAGTGGAACTCCTACTATTGCGTTAGTTGGTGGAGTAACTGCTGCTAACATTTTTTGGGCAGTAGGTTCTTCTGCTACCATTAACGTAAGTGCTTCTGGAGTATTCCAAGGAACTATTATCGCTCAAACTAGTATTACTGGTGATGGCGGATCAGCTAATGGCCGTTTCCTAGCTGGAGCATCTGGTCCTGGTGGAGCTGTTACAATTAGTGCTGCAATGGTTATCAATGTTCCTCCTCCTCCTGGACCATCTGATTCACGCTTTGATCTTTCTGCTTTTGATGCTACTGGTGCATTCAATCTTATGGTTGATGTTGCAGCTGGAGAAGCTCCAAGTTCAAATGGTGACAGACCAATTAAGATTATGCAAGCTCGCGTATCTAATCGCACAAATGGTGTTGCATATCCATGTTTCCAAAACCAAGTAGCACTAGCTATTAATGGTTCACAAATGTTTTTGAATTGTCCATCAGGTGTTAATTTTGCTAGTACATCACTTGATGCTGATTTAGAAATTGAATATACTGTACACGAATAATATTTTAGTTACTTAACAACTAAATGTAGATAAGTCAAGTGATATTATCAGAAAATAGACCCGATGTAACCTTTTAGGGCATTGGTATCAAATTTCAACAAAGATAACAAACACTTAATTAATCCCCAATTAACAACCCAATTCCTCTAGGAGACATTAATATGTCAAGTGGATTTTATCCAAAAAGTGCTCAGGTAATGGAACGTAGCATTGAAGTGCAACGTCTTGTTATCCCCTTTTTCATTCATGCCGATGAGCGCGGTCCTGCTAGTAAAGGTCTAGGAACAGATGAAGCATCTATCCTATTTCTTCAAACGCAAGGTGTTACTCAGATCAGTGTGACTTCAGGTGCTCTTGATCCAGCTGAATCAGTTCCCCCTTTCGACTTAGCTGCTTTAGATTCTACTGGTGCTTTTAACCTTCTTGTTAACGTTTCTCCAGGCGAAGTGCCAGGATCAAACGGAGACAGACCTGTTAAAATCATGCAAGCTCGTATCTCTAATCGCGCAAACGGTGCTGTATATCCTTGCTATCATAATACTAGCAATCCAGATATCGACGTAAACGGCACAAAGATGTTACTCAACTGTGCTTCAGGTGTAAATCTCGCATCAACAAGTATCGATTGTTGTTTAGAGATTGAATTCACCGTTCACGAATAATTTTTTAATAATCTTAAGGAGATTTTAAATGGCTGCTGCAAATACATTTGGTACCCCAAATAACTCGGTAGGAACTCTAAACGGTTTCTTTAAAGAGACTTATGCCGATAAGCTAGAACTACTCATCCCAGACGGTGTGAAGCTTCTAAATAAAATAAAGTTCATGTCTAAAGATAAACAGCCTGGTAACCTTTACCATCAGCCAGTTATCTTGGGTCTTGAGCATGGTGTTACGTTCGCATCTAGTGACGATGACGCTTTCAACCTTAATGCTCCAGTTGCTGGCGTTATCAAAGATGCACAAGTACGCGGTAACCCCGTTGTTCTTCGTTCACTCCTTGGTTATGCTGCTGCTTCTAGAGCTGCTCTTGGTGGACAAAAAGCTTTCGAAGACGCTACTAAGTTCCTCGTTGCGAACATGCTTCGCTCGATGGCTAAGAAGCTTGAAATTGAAATGCTTTATGGTCAAATCGGCTATGCTACTGTTGCTTCAACTCTTGGTACAGTGATTACTATCACTACATCAGAGTGGGCTCCTGGTATCTGGGCTGGTGCTGAGAATATGCCGATTGAAATTCGGGATGTTACTGGTGCAGTTTCTCGCGGTACTTCAACTGTTCGTTCAGTTGATATGACTCTTCAAACGGTTACCTTGACTGGTATGCCTCCTGGAGTAGTTGCTGGCGATGTTATCTGGCATGCTAATGCTTTTGGAAACGAATTTCCTGGTATTCACCAGATTCTTTCTATCGCTACTGGTACACTGTTCAACATCGACGTCGGTACTTACAATCTGTTCCGTGGTAACGTTTATTCAGCTCAGTCGGGTGCATTGTCATTCACTAAGTTGAACCAAGCAGTAAGCCGCGCAGTTGAAAAAGGACTCGACAGTTCAGTTTATGCATTGGTTAACCCACGTGCATGGGCTAATATGTTGAATGACCAAGCTGCTCTTCGCCGATACGACACTTCGTACAAAGCAGAGCGCGTAGAAGTCGGTTCTAAAGGTATCTTGTTCCATTCTCAGAATGGCGATATCGAAATCGAACCGTCAATCTATGTTAAGCAAGGTTATGCTTACGTTCTTTGTTTGGAAGATTGGATGCGCGTCGGTTCTACTGACATGACTTTCAAACGACCAGGACAAGGCGAAGAGTTCTTCCGTGATCTTGAGAACGCTGCTGCGTACGAATTACGACTTTATTCCGATCAGGCCGTGTTTTGCATGGCACCTGGAAAAAATGTTCTTATTAACCTAATTGTTAACTCAAATTAAGTAGTTAGAGCACTTTTTAAACTAAAAATGTTTATGAGAAACCCTAGAGAAATCTGGGGTTTTTTTATGTCTAAAATCTCATAATGATACAATCAATATATTTTATTGACATACACACCATTATATGAGATACTCTGTATATGGAAACAAAAACTTGTAATAGATGTAATACTGAAAAAACTACAGATAGCTTCTCTCCTGCTTCTTTTACTAATGGTAAACAATATTATCGTGGTGAATGTAAAGAATGCAATAGAGTTATTCAAAAAATGCCTGGACCTAAAGCAGCACAAAAGAGATACCGTTCTACAGAAAAATATCAAAATACTCGAAAAGAATATAGAGCAATTCCTGAAGTTAAAGAAAAAGAACTAGCTCATGATAGAACACCAGATGGTCGTAAAAAGAAAAGAGAACAAAAGAAAAGATTATACGATACTGATCCTCTCAATAATTTGAAAGTTAGACTAAGAGCGAGATTTAGAGGCGGTCTCACTGCTAAAAATATAGAGAAACGAGTTAGTGTGGGAGATTTGATAGGTATGCCTCTTCCTGAATTTAAAGAGTATATTGAAAAACAATTTCAACCGGGAATGTCTTGGGAAGATACTGGTTCTTTTCATATTGATCATAAAATTCCCTTAGATTCAGCAAACACCGAACAAGAACTATATGATCTCTGGAATTACAAGAATCTTCAACCCTTGTTTCCAACTGACAATCTTAAAAAATCAAATAATTAAATTTTAATGCGGAGTGGACTGGAAGTAGTGCCAGCTTGGCCTCATAAGCCAAATCATGCAGGTGCAAGTCCTGCCTCCGCAACCAATTCAACTTAACAACTTATATTATAACGTTAGAATAGAGAAATCTTATCTAATGTTGAGGCTTTCTGCCTTTACTCCCTGCTGGATTTCGATCCTTCAGTGCCGGTTTTGAACCGTGCTTTATACCTTTAGCGCAATGCTAAAGTAAAGATTCTTTGGCTGGGGAACACTAAATCCTTAAAAAAGATGATAGCTCCCTAGTTTTTTCTTCCCCTTCCTCATTAACAACTAGTATTGTATACATCCTTCTTTAAAATTTAGCTATTTAAGGGCCATAAATGCCTATTATACACATCGGTACCACTGTAATTCAATTCCCCGATAGTGGAACTTCGCCAAACTGGGCACCTGCAGTAATTGATTTTGCTGTAGCAGTTCAAGATGCTCTTTCGGGATTCGTTGGTCCGGCTGATGTATTTCCTCAAATATTTGTCATTGATGCATTGAATCCAGGAACTGCAGTACCTATTCCTAATCTTACTTTCTCTAATACAATCGTTAGAGCTGCTTTCATTAGATATGCCATATATCGCACTGCTGGTGCAAATAGTGCAAGTGAAGTGGGTACATTAAACATTGTATACAATAATGCCACTAATACGTGGGAGTCTGATAGATCATATGCCGGTGATGGGCTTATAACTTTTACTATCACCAGTCAAGGTCAAGTAGAACTTAATACTCTATTTTTAGCTGGCGGCACGCATGCCGGTAAATTTGTATACGCAGCTCAAGCTCTTTTACAGAACTAAGGAACTATGGCCCACAATTTCCACAGACAATTAAACGGACTTCAATTTGTACCACAGAATACTATTGCTCCTACTGTTCTTGGTGAAGTGCGTTATAATTCTGCTACAAATAAACTAGAACTATTTGATGGCGTTCTCGATCCTATTGTCACTGAATCTGGTGGTGGAACATTATCCAACAAGATACTAGTAGGAAATACTGTTGGCGCTTCTTCTACTAATAATATAGCTAATTCCTTATTGGTGGTAGAACTTGCTTCTACTCCATCAACAAACCCTCCTGCTGGAGTTTTAGCCTTATACTCAAAAGTGGACGGTCAATTCTACATCTTAAACTCATCTGGTCTAGAAACTTCACTTATAGCAAATTCCCCGCCAATTACAGATAGTACAATTTTATCCAATATTAGCGGTAGTTCAGCACCAGCAGTAGGGAATTCTCTATCTGCAGTTTTAGATCATGATTTGGCATCTACCCAAGGCGACATTATATATAGAAACGCCACTGTATGGACAGTCCTTCCTCCTGGAAGTGCTGGTCAAGTTTTATCAACAGGAGGCGCTGCAGCTAATCCTAGCTGGATAGCGGCTGGTGGAACTGGTACAGTAACTAGTGTGGCTACAGGTACAGGACTCAGTGGTGGACCTATTACGACGTCAGGAACGATTTCTCTAGCTAATACGGCAGTTACTCCAAATACATATTCACTTGCTAGTATTACTGTAAACCAACAAGGTCAAATTACTGCTGCATCTAGTGGAAGTATCCCTTCTACCACACCAACAGTTATCTCTCAAACTAGTACTTTGAATCCAGCAGCTATTAATACCATCTACTTATGTAGTGGACCATCTTTTATAATTACATTGCCTACTGCAGTGGGTATTAATGGTGATTCTATAACATTTAAAGATGTTAATGCTATTAGACCGCCTTTTATAGATAGATATGTTTTAAATACAACAGCAGGGCAAACAATTGATGCATATACTAGTGGACAGTTTTCATTAGCGACCAATCAAGAAATATTAACTGTAGTTAGTGATGGAGCAAATTGGCAAATTTTTGAACATTCCACGGCTATGCCGATGGTAACTGTTCCTACAATAACATTAAATACAGGAGCTTTTGGAACTACTACAATTAAAGAATGGCGTTTACATAGAGAAGGAAGTTTCTTAGTAGGTCAATTAATTGTTAATCAAACTGGAGCTGGTACATCAGGAAGTGGCGAATATCATATTACACTGCCTACCGGACTTGCTATAGATACACTCATTGCTCCAGCAAATACTAGTTCAAACGCTTTTACCGGAATATCTACAAGTTCTTTACCAAGCACTTGTAATGTTTTAGTTAATACTGGATCTTTGCCTCAATTGATAGGTCAACTATGCGTTTATGATACTACTACTGTTCGCATGATAGGTCAATATTTTAATAACGGTACTGCTATAAGTTCTGCTAGTTCTGAAGTTTGGGTAGCAACTTCTGCGGCTCTTGGCAATACTACACTTGGGTTAATGTTCTCTTTTAGAATCCCAATTTCTGGATGGAAACCTTAAGGATAATATGAAACTAAACGGACAGCAATTAGGCGCGATATTTGAGAAACTGAAGCAAGCTAAGATGGGCACTGCTGCACCTAAAGTTCCTACTCCTCATCCTAAGATGCTTAATCCACCAATGCCAGCAATGGCACCTAAGCCGCCATCTATGGCGGGTCTTCCTGGACAAGCGAATCCGATGAATGCAAATAAAGTTAATAGTAATTATATTGGTAACCCAGCTCAGCAACGGTTTAAAAAGATTAGAAGCATGTTTGGAATTTAATAGATGCCTTTAAATGATGGACAACTTAGTCAAGAGGATTTTCTTAAGCTTATTTCTCAGCTAGAATCAAGCGGTGGGAAGAACTTAAACCATCCTGCCATTCAAAATGGTCTTCAAGCGGGCACAACTGCTGCTGGACAATATGGGTTAATGCCTAATACTATCCAGGAATTAGTTAATAGACAGAGACTTTCTGGTCAAGCAACTCCAGCAATGAGAGATATAGCTTCAGAACCTCCTGAACAGATGAAAGCTGATGTTGAAAGTAATCCTGATATGGAAAATCAATTAGCTGGTCAGTTAGCAACTAAAGTACTAGGTAATACTCAAGATCCGGCAATGGCAGCTTATGCATGGCACTCAGGCCATAATCTCCAGCCACAACAGATTCAACAGCGCGATTATATGAATGATCCTTATGTACAGAAATTTTTGAAACTAAAAGAAATGCTAGGAAAACCAAATGAGTGATTATATGAATCCATCAAATCCAAACAATAAAAATAGATTTGCTAAATTAAAAGCTCAGATGGCTAAAAAATCTGAAGGAGTAAAAAGCGGAGATGGTCCTGGTTCTTCAGGAACTGGTGGTAGAGGTTCAGGTTCTGGTGGAGGTGGTGGTGGTGCTTCACCGGATGAACCGGAAAATTATAGTACCTCTAATAAAGACGACAAAAAAGATGAAAGCCCACAGAAATTTGCGCATGGTGGAAGTATGCGATTAGGTGGTGGTGGACGTTTTGCTAAATTAAAAAATATGCTTGCTCATAAGCCAGGTGTTACAAATCCAGGAGCTTTAGCTGCATCAATCGGAAGGAAATCTCTAGGTAAAGAGCATTTTCAAAAGTTGGCTGCTGCTGGTAAACGAAGAGCTAATAGATAATAAATTAATAGGAAAATAAAATGGCTCATATTGAAAAAATATTCTCAGAACGTGATGCTAACCAAGTACTACAATCTTCATATAATGATGTAGATGCTACAATTTCTACTAATGGTTTCTTAGTAGGAAAAGTAGGCAATCAAATTACTCTTGCTATTTCTACTACTACTATTGCTAATGATACAGAGACTTATAGTTTCTTTGATGGAGCAGTTGCTTTATATCAAATTAGAATTATTTATACTGATGGTACAAGAGCGCAAATGGTTTCTGCAACAAGGATTTCATAATGGCTTCGATTGTAATAAATCCTTTTACTGGACAATTTGATATAGTAGGAATTTCTGGTGGTGGAGGCGGTGGAGTTAGTACTTTAAATGGACTATCTGGCGCTTTAACTGTTGTTGCTGGCAGCGGTATTACTGTCACACCCAGTGGATCAAATATTACGATAGCAGCTACATCATTTGATCCTACAATAGGAGTTCATCTTTTTGAAGATTTTCTTGCAGGATGGTATTCACCAACAACTGGTCAAATTGAAGGCGATGGGCCAGCTTGGAATAGTATCCAATTAGGTGCTCCGACTTTTGTGGTAAATAGTGGTTCTATTGTTCCTACTACTGCTGCGAATCCAGGAATTTTACAAATTAGTGTTGCTGCTACAGGTACTGATGGGGGAGGAATTACCACGGGAATATATACAGGTAATACCTTTCCTGCCTTTGTACTTGGTGGTGGTATAATTACTTTTGAGACATTAATTAAAATTCCTGTCATCAGCGATGGAACAAATAATACACAATTAAATATCGGCTTCAGAGATAGTCCTGGATGGGCAGCAGCGACAAGTGGATGGAATATTCAATATCAAAGAGAATCTAGTCTTAATTGGCAATTACTTGTCACGGCAGCATCTACTCAAACAACTTTAGATTCTGGTATTCCAGTAACTACTGGTTGGCATCATATTAAATTAGTTTCTAATGCTGCAGGAACAAGTATAGCCGGATTCATTGATGGAGTTTCAATGGGCACAGCTATAACTACGAATATTCCCAGTGTCGCATTACCGCCAATGATTACTTTACGAAAAACTCTAGGAGCGGCAGCTATGTATTTAGGAATTGATTACATTAAAATTGATAAGACTCTCAGTGTTGCAAGATAATTATAAAATAAGGAAATAAAAATATGGCTACATTATCGCAAGAATCACAAAAATTAATCTTAGGCGCAATTGGCGATCCTTCTTCAGCATTAGAAATCATTAATGCAATTGAATCCAATGGTGGAGGAAGTGTTACTAGTGTGGCTAGTGGTACTGGATTAACTGGTGGACCCATTACTACTTCAGGAACATTATCCTTAGCAAATACTACTGTCACTCCTGGATCGTATATTTTATCAAGTCTTACTATTGACCAGCAAGGTAGAATTACTGCTGCTTCTAGTGGATCTAGTTCAGGAGCTAATGCCACATTAAGTAATTTAACTAGTCCAACATCAATTAATAGAAGCCTTATTCCAAATGCGACACTAACTTTTGATTTAGGAACAAATGCTGCTCAGTGGAATAATATTTATACTAATAATATTCAAACTCCTTCTATTACATCTGGTAGTGGAGGAATTAGTATAGCTCCTGCTACAGTTCTTAATATTACTGCTTCTCGTACTACATTTTTAAGTCAAGATGGAATATCAACTCCAATATTAGCTTTTCCAGATCCTACTAATACGAACACTATCACTTTTAGTGCACCTTTAACTAACACTGCACCAAATTTCATTCTACCAGGCTCTGATGGTTCTCCTGGACAAGTGCTTACTACGAACGGTTCTGGAGTTTTAGCATTTGGTGGCGCTGGTGGAGTTACCACTCTTAATGCGCTTAGCGGCGGTCTTTCAATAGCTGCTGGTAGTGGCATATCTGTCACTCCTGCAGGAAGTACAATTACTATAGCTGCTACTGGAAGTTCTGCTGTTATATCAAAAATATCTATATCATCTTGGAGTACTGCTAGTTTTAGTCTTGCATTGCCATTTACATCAGCAGATGTAGTCACGGGATTTTCTACTGCTTTAATAGGAACAAATGGATTTGTTGCTACATCTACTGGAATATATGAAATCGGTTGTAAAGCTGTATCTTCAAATTATACTGGTGTTACAGATGGTGCATTAGGATATGGAACTAATAATGGAGGATTTGCAGTAGAATCTAGTACCACAAGTGTACCTGATGGAATTAGAGCTACTCCTACTTTTACTGATAAAGTATTTCTAAATGCCGGGGATAGTGTACAATTTTATGGAGACACTAAAGAAGGTAGCGGAGTTTTTATTGGTGTCTCTGCTTATATGCAAGGGCCTCTATAATATTGGTTTCTTAACAACTATATGTATATGCTAAAGAAAAATGAAAAACTAACTTTATTAGATAATTCTCAAATATTACGTAGTACTTTTGATGAAGAAAATAATGCCCAAAGAGTGATTTTAATAGGTAGTGATGGGTTTCAAATAACTGAAAGTATTAAAGAAAGCTTAAAAGATCTTAAAATTGAAGTGATAGCTACTGAGCAACAGAAAATTCCCTTTATCGCTCCTGAAATAAAGATTATAGAAATACCTAAGATTATTAAAGAGCTTGAGATAAGAGAAGTTGAAAAAGTAATTCTAGTTCCAGAGTATAGAGTTATAGAGATAGAAACCCCAATTATTGTCAAGGAACTACAAATTGTAGAAGTTGAAAAATTGGTATTGCAGACAGAAATTAAATTTATTGAAGTGCCTATAATCCCTAAAGCATTTCTACTATTGATACTAGGGATGCAAGTATTACTAAGTTTATTGACCCTAATAAAAAAATAGAAAGAAGGAAGACATGGCTTTTCTCACAATCACAATTGGTACAGCAAGTAATTCAGTACTGCAGTTAAATCAACGGCAAATTGAACATACACTACCTAAATCAGAATTAAATCAGTTAATTGATTATCTAGCTAGATGTGCAGCTGGAAATGAAGTTGTACAAGCATTCTATGTTGTTACAAACAACGCAGATCCTGCAGTTGCTACTGATGGTGGCGATTCTACTAAAATCATCTACACACCTTCTTTATAAAGGGAAATGAAAAATGGATCAAATGAAAAGACTAAAAGATAAAAAAGGTATGAAAAAGATGCATCCTATTGAGCGTAATGCTAAAATGGATGTTATTGGGCACATGCGTGATATGGCTGATGATGCTATGGGTAATAAGCTTAAAGGCTTAAATAAAGTTACTGTTGCTTCTGATAGTCCCCAAGGTTTGCGTCATGGCTTAAATAAAGCTAATAGTTTAATGAGTCAATCATCTGACCCAGACCAAGATGCTAGTCAAGATGCAGAGCAAATGATGGCTATGGGCGGAGAAGCTGAGTCAGAAAATCCGATGGATCATATGCCCGCTGCTTTTGATGATACTCATCCAGATCATGAGAACTTTCTTGCTTCACATAATGGACAAGATGGTGATGATGGTATGGATGCTTATCCAGATGCTGATGGTGATCATCTATTAGAGATGGATGAAGAAGCTAAGCATGCTCAAGATGAAGACGAAGAAAAAGGCGAAATGTATGCTGATGGCGGCGAAGTTGGCGCTGAAGATGACCGTAAACCTATGCAATCAGAATATAATTCAGATATGCCGAGTTATGATGATATGGATGCTGGTGAAATGAGTGCTCATCTTAATGAACTCGTAGCGGCATTGCGCAAAAAAGGCTTAGTTTAAAACATCTTATTAGTTTACCGTTACTATTGAATGTCAGTAGTAACACATTGAAAAGGATGTTTCTATGGCCTATATTACCCCTTATATGACAAGTAATGATCTTGTTGCTTCAGTGCAACGCAAGATCAGTATGCCTTTGTCACAGAATTTGTTTACAGCAAAAGATATTTTAGCGTTTGCGAACGAGGAGCTTTTTATTGCTCAAGTTCCAAGCGTTCTTGAATTTCATGAAGAGTATTTTGTATTTACAATGACAGTTCCTATTATTCCAAAGATTCATAGGTATCCTATTCCTACTCGTGCCATTGGAATGAAACTTCGTGATGTAAAATGGCAAGACAGTAATAAAAATCTCTTTGACATGTCTCGTGTCAATCCAGAAGATAAAGCTTTCTATCAGCAGAATATCGGAACAAGTGAAACAATTTCTAAATATTACATTGAAGGTAATGACTTAGTTTTGCTTCCTGCATTAACTGTTACTAATTCAATTAATTTAATATTCTATTATTTCTTACGTCCTAATCAGTTAGTTGCCAATGAACGAGCTGCAATCATTACAGCCTTTACTAATACTATCACGGTATTAAATGCTAATATTGTTCCTGGTGACACAATTACTATTAATTCTAATGATATTATTAATAAGCATATCTTTACTGCTGTGAGCGGGCTTCCCACCGCTGATCAGTTTCAAATTGCCGGAAGTGATATTGCTACAGCTAACAATCTAGTTGCTGCGATTAATCTAAATGGATTGGCTGGCACTGCTAGTAACGGAAGTCCTGCTACTTCTTTAGTTACAATTTCTTTTAATAACATATTAATGTCACAAGGACTTATTACATCTAATCCTACAGCATTTATTATTCCAGTAAATATACAAGCAATTCAGTTTGATCAACTTCCTTCTACTTATCAAGATCCTATTACATTTGTAACTACACCATTATATACAACTGGCGTTACAGTCGATTTTCTACAGACTAATCCTGGACATAGAACTTATGCAATTGATGTTCCAGTTCCCTTGAATAGTATTTCTGGAACTACAATTAACTTTGTTTTAGGAGTAGTTCCTACGAATATCTTTGTTGGAGATTACATTGCTTTAGCTAATGAATGTATCATTCCACAGATTCCTCCAGATTTACATACAAGTCTTGCACAACGTACTGCAACAATGATTCTTGGCGCTTTAGGCGATCAAGCAGGATTACAAGCTTCAGCATTAAAAGTACAAGAGATGGAAAAGAAACAGATTAGTTTACTTGACGCAAGAGTAGAAGGTTCAGCACTTAAGATTGCAAATAAAAAATCTCTGCTTCGTTTTCAGGGCATGGGTTCAAGAAGAAGACGATTATAATCAAGTACTTAAAGTATTTTGATAATGATGGAACACATCTAGATGAAGCAGAAATTAAGTTTATTAAATATTATAAAAATTTAGGCCATGAATTATTAAATCATACAGAAGGTGGAAGAAGAAATTTTCGATTTAGAACTGATATAAATACTGCTAAATTTGAAGTTCATAAATCAGTAGAAGCTAGAGAAAAAATTTCTAAAATATCAAAAGAACAATGGGCTCAACCGGGATTTAAAGAAGGAATTAAAGAACTTCGTAAAACTTGGGAAACTGATGAATGGAAAAAAGGAATTTCTAAAACTCTGACAGCTAAAGTTGGAGTTAAAATTCAGGATGATCTAGGTAATATTTACAATAGTGGTCAAGAGTGTGCAGATGCTTTAGGGGTTAAAAAACCCGGCATTTATAGAGCACTCAAACAAGGTTTCAAAGTTAAAGGTAGAACTTTAACTTACTTGTCTGGTGGAAGAAATAGTAATGCAAAGTGTAGTAAATCTCCAGACCCAAGGTCTGTTTAGTGAACCTAACCAGTTAAATGTCCCCGAAGGCGCATTAACTGAAGCCTCCAACGTTATCATCCAGCGTGATAACGTCATTGAGCCACGTCGCGGCTTCGAACTATTCGGTACTACATTTGGTACCATCACCGACAGACTAAAACAACTCTTCGTATATAAATTCAGATTGCTTCGTCATTGGGGAAGCACATTAGAATTTGACACTGGCACTATGACTAATGCCGGTCAAGAGTTATTCTCAGCATTTAATGCTTCTGTTGTTGAGCCTCAGAATGGCTTAAGAATTAAATCTATTGAAAGTAATGGCAACTTCTACTTTACTTCTTCTCAAGGCATCAGAAAAATATCAGCTCTCACTGCTGATGGTCTCACTACTGATCCAGGGTTTGTCACATTATCTGGTGGAGTTAAAGCTTTAGATCTTACTGCAGTTCCTATTTTGCAACAAGGTAACATCACGGGTTTCCTACCAGCTGATAGTGCAGTTGCATATAGAACTGTCTGGGGAACTATCGATGCTAATAAAAACTTAATCCTAGGTGTTCCTTCTCAAAGAGCAGAAGTATTTAATACATTAAATGGCCTCGTGCTTCTTGATTTTAATAATGTACTTGAATCACTTCAAAATGTCGCTTTTGCTGGTGGTAGTATACTTAGTAATACTACTTTGGTTTCTCTTCTTGGTTTATCATCTTCAGCAACTCCTCAACAACTTCAAGCCAAACTAATAGCTTTAGCTACAGAACTTGACACTAACATCCTTTTAGCTAATGATACTGGCGCTGGTGTTCCATTAACAATTTCTGGTATTAGTATTATTAACAACACTACAACAGCTAATAGCAATGTTGCCACTATTACTTTTTCTGCAGGAAATCCTGAAAATTATTGGATACCCGGAAGCCATATATTTTTAAATACTTTTCCTAATGGCGAAACTGGCTCTGTAAATGGTCTTGAAACTGTTAATACAGTAACTCCTACTACGATTACATTTCTCACTGCAGCAACTGGTAATAGTCAAACTTTCGTTGGGTCAGCTACTGCTGTTACCGTGGGCACTCCCGGCATAATTACCATTGCTAATCATGGATTTCAAAATAACGATCCTATTAAATTTACAAATTCTGGAGGAGCTTTACCTACCGTCCTAGTTGCAGGAACTGTATATTACGTTGGCGGAGTAACTACTAATACATTCCAAGTATTTGCTGCTCCAGGTCCTGCCACTCCTGTTAATATCAGCGCAGTAGGAAGCGGCACTAATACCGTTACTTACTTCATGCCGATAACAAATACTTCAATTAATAGTGGAGAATTTAGATTCTTAACACAACCTCTTGTACCAAATAATCCAGCCACTGCCAATGATTTATTAGCTTTACAAGCTTATTTGCAACAAATAATGACGGTATTGCAGACATTTCCATCAACTGGAACGCCTCCTATCATTTCAGCCGCATCACAAAGCACTTTTGTTTCTATCTTGTCTACCACGACGAGTGTCAATGTTAAATTGGATATTACTATTCCACAAGGACTAAGTAATCAATATTTTCTGCAAATCTATCGTTCTCCTATTGTTACTGCTACTGGAGTAACTCCACTTTCTGATTTAACTCCAAGTGATGAACTCCAGCAAGTTTATGAAGCATTTCCTACAGCAGCAGAATTAGCTCAAGGTTATATGATTGTTATTGATACGGTAACAGATCAATTCCTAGGTGCTGATTTATATACAAATGAAGCTTCTGGTGTTGGTATTGCTAATGCCAATGAAGACCCTCCTTTTGCGTTAGATATAAATAAATTTAAGAATACAGTGTTCCTTGCTAACACTAGAACTAAATATAGAATGTCTCTAAATTTACTTGGTGTTATTAAGATGGTTCAAGATTTTCTAGCTGGAAGTACTCCTGAACTAGTTATTTCAGATGGTATTACTACAAATAGATATTTCTTTGTTCTTGGTGTTCAACAAGTTACTCAAGCTACAACGGTAGCTGATGTTGCTGGAAGTTTAGCAGGAAAATACTTTTTAATTAATTCAGCACAAAATAATATTCTTTATTACATATGGTATAATGTTTCTGGTACTGGAACTGATCCAAAAATTGAATCCTTCAATGTTGCACCAGCAAATGCTACAATCGGTGCAACTTATACAAATAATGGACAAACTTTTACAGTTTCTTCTACTATTGCAGGAGGAACTACTTTAATAACAAGTTCAACAGGCACTTCATTAGTATCTGGAATTTTAACTAAAACTGGTGGAACTGGTGATGCTTTTATTACTTTTACTTCAGCTACACCAGCAACAGGAGTAGAAGTATTTTTAATTACTGGCAATTCTGCTGCTATTGTTGCTTCTAAAACTAATGATGCACTTAATACATTAATTGGCGTTGATTTTATTTCTAGTATACAAAATTATACATTCACGGTTACTGCTGCTAATGCTACAGTGGGCAGTATTTATTCTAATAATAGTCAAACTTTTACTGTTATATCAAGTATTTCTGGTGGAACAACATTAAAAACAACAGGAACTGGTGCACCTTTAGTATCAGGAATTTTGAATTTAGTTAGTGGATCTGGTGATGCCACTATTACATACTCAGCTTTTACCACTACAGCAAATATAATAACAATTATTAATACGGCAGAAGGTTCTACATCTAATGCTTTAGCAGGAACTTCTGGATTTACTGTCACAACACTTACTTCTGGTGTTGGAGAAAATGTATCCACACACCAAGTATTGTTATCAAATAAAACTTCTCCAGCACAAGCTATCGATGAAACTGCTAGAAGTTTAGTAAGAGTTATTAATAGAAATCCTCTAGAAACTATTTATGCCTTTTATTTATCTCAAGCAAGTACTGTTCCTGGAGAAATGACTTTAGAGTCTAGGCTTCTTACCACTCCTAAATATTATCTTCTTGCCAATAACGCTGATACTGGGTCTTCTTTCAGCCCGAATTTATCACCAAATTCTACTATTCATATTGTTTCCATCACGACAGGAAGTCCTTCTACCAACATAATTACTACTTCTGGCCCGCATAATCTAGTAACTGGCGATAAAGTTATGTTCTCTGACACTAATTCTACTCCAAGCCTTGATGGATTATGGACTATACTTAATCTATCTTCAACAACATTTAGAATCAATACTACAGTCACTGGTGCTGCAACTTCTGGTCAACTTCTTGCTGCTGTTGACGCTCAAGGTGGAGATGATGAAGCTAAACCTAACCGTATTTATTATTCATCGTTTCAAGAGCCTGAATCATTCCCACTTGGTAATACAATAGACGTTGGCGATAGAGATAAGGCTATATTAAGAATATTCCCGGTTAGGGATAGTCTTTTCGTATTTAAAGAAGATGGATTATTCAGAATTTCAGGAGAAGTTGCTCCTTTTACACTACAATTATTTGATACTTCTTGTGTGCTTATTGCTCCAGATTCTGTTGCTATTTCTAAGAACGTTATCTATGGATGGACAACTCAAGGCATCTTAAGCATAACTGAAGCTGGAGTATCAAATCCTCCTGCTTCTAGACCTATCGATGTAAATATTCTACCTTTAACTAAAGAGAACTATCCTAATTTCGTATCTGCGACTTGGGGTGTAGGATATGAATCAGACAATTCATACATAGTATTCACAGTACAAAGTACTAATGATACTGAAGCTACTATTGCATATAGATATAGCACAATGACGACTAGCTGGACTACTTATGCTAAAACCGATACTTGCGGCATTGTTGACATTGCTGATGATAAATTATATCTAGGCGCTGGAGATATCAATTCAATAGAGCAAGAAAGAAAAACTTTCAGTCGTCATGACTATGCTGATAGAGAATTAGCTTCTACATTAGTTCTTAATAAATACTTTGGGAATTCAATGAATTTGCCAAATGTAAGCCAATTCAAAGTTGGAGATGTATTAGTTCAAACTCAGAATTTAACTATCTATGAATTTAATATTCTATTAGATAAATTGAGTAATGATCCAGGATTGCAAGAGAATTTAATATCTAATATTACAATAGGTTCTACTCCTACTATAACAACAACTGGAAATCATTTCTTAACCACTGGCGATTTTGTTAATATTACCAATACACAAACTACTCCAAATGTTGATGGTTTATATCAAGTAACTGTTACTTCTGCTAACACTTTCACTATTAATGTACCATCTCCGATTCTCACTGCAGGAACTGTAGGATTAGTAAAGTATAACTATTTTGAAAACTTAAAGATTGTTGCTGGATCTGATTTGAAAACAGCTTTGATTGCTCTAGCGAATAGATTAGATATTGAACCTAGCCTTATTTTTAATTATCTTAGTGGTATTTCTTTTAAATCTGGAGCTATAACTGGTATTAGTGTTGCTGATCCATCAATTATAACAGCTCCTGGTCATGGAATGGTATCAAATCGATATGTGCAAATTACCGGAACAAACTCCGATCCAATCGCAGATGGTAATTATTCTATTACTTTCATTGATGTTAATACATTTAGTATTCCTTTAAATGTTCTTACCGCAGGAACTACTGGATTCTTCATCACTTTAGATGGAACTTTCCAAGATGTTCTTACTAATTATAACTATATAATTCATCAATTAAACACAGATTCAGGTACAGTATTTAAGAATTATCAACTTATAACTTCTACTACACCATTAGAAACTATTATCAATAAGGTTAATAAATTTACAAATACAATAACAACAGATTTAGCTTTAGACTATGTTGTAGGCCCTTTAAGTATTTTTCAGTCAATTCCTACTGGTTTTACATATTCTCCTGTTACTTTTAAAGATGCCTTAAGTATTAAACACATTAGTGAAGCAACTCTTATGTTTGAGAATAAACAATTCACAAGAGCGTCTTTAGAATTTAAATCTGATTTAATTCCTAATTTTATTCCTACTCCTGTTATTGGAAATGGTAATGGAAACTTTGGTATGGGCACAGGTCCTTTTGGCGGTAATTTCTTTGGTGGTGGAGCTAATGCTGCACCATTTAGAACTTATATTCCAAGAGATACTCAGAGATGTAGATATATAGTGCCAAGGTTTTCACATTCTATTGCTTTAGAAAAATATAGCATTAATGGTTTAACTCTCACTGGAACTCTCAGTGAAAGCTCAAGGGCATACCGATAATATGGCAAAGTTACCAGCATATAAGCGAGTGTATTACACTGATTTTCCAAAAGATTCTCAGCCAGCAATGGAACAGCTTTCTTATACTATTAATAATGCATTTGAAGGTATCTTCGGAGCTTTAAATAATGGCCTTAATTTAGCTGATAATTTATCAGTTTCAGTTAGAGATTTAACTGTGAATGTAGATGCCACTGGTAACCCACTTTCTACACTTTCTTTTGGTATAGATAATGCTAATCCCATCACTGGAGTAATTGTTATTAGAGCTGCTAATCAAACAAATACTGCAGGTTTCGTTACAGGTGCTCCTTTCATTAGTTATACGCAAAATGGTAATAAAGTGACAGTAAATAACATCACGGGAATACCCTCTGGTAACACTTTTTCTGTTAGAGTAGTGGCTTTTTTAACCTAAGTGGCCTTAACAACTTAGTATATAAGGATAATTCGATAAAATGGCAGTTCCAAGCGGATCGGGATATACTAACCTCTCTCAATATGTGAATGCTAATCAAGGCAATCAGTTGGGTAATACTGTGCAAAGTGGTGTTCAACAGAGCATCAATGGACTGCAATCTGGTGTACAGCAAGCACAAAATCAATTCAATAATGGTGTAAATGGTCAAGGTGGACTATTAGCAAATACGAATAATACTACTGCTAATCAAGGACAAGTCACTGGCGCTATTAATAACATAACTAATCCTACTCCGCTTGCAAATGTTGCTGCTCCTCAAGGACACACTGCTCCAGCTCCTGTAACTGATTCTTCTCAAAGTGCGCAATCTACTCAGCCATTAGCTTCCTTATCTCCTGGAACAACTCCTCCTGCTGTTCCTGGACCTATGCCAGCATCAACTAATCCTTCGGCTTTAGATACAACAACAGCTCCCACTGTTGCTGCTAATAGTGCTGCTACACCCACTTCTTCAACTAATGCCGCTGCTTCTAGTACTGCAAATGCTGCTCCTGGTGGATTTGGTGCTCCTGCTCCCACTCCTATTGGAACAAATGGAGCTACTGCCACTCCAAATACATATACACCTGCTGCTACTGATGTTTCAGCATTTGCTAAATTTATGCAAGGCAATTATGCAGGACCAACACAGTTAAATAACTATGGAGCTTTGCAAGCTCAAGGACAGAATCTACAAGGATTAGGACAGAATCTTAACACTCAAGGTGGATTACAGTCATTACTTCAACAGTATGTTGGTGGTAATAATTATAATCAAGGTGAACAAGGATTAGATACTCTTCTATTAGGACAAACAGGTAAACCTCAGTTGCAGAATATTACAAGAAGTTTACAGAATGTTGGGAATATTCCTCAATCTGCAGAAGCTGCTGCCACTGGAGCAGCACAACAAGCTGCTACTGGTAATCAAGATTTTGCAAGACAAATTGGAAGCCAATTATCGGGCGCTCAAGGCAATATAGCTGGAAATATTCAAAATAATATTAATGCTGCTAATACAGAAAATCAAAATACAATTAATAGCGAACAAGGTATTTATGATTTACTTAATAATGCCGCTAATCCCGATACAGCATCCACTAAAGCTAATCGAATTGGTGGAGCTGCAACAACACCAGGAACTAATTGGCAAACAGCACAACTAGCACTTCAACAAGCAGCACAAAGTGGTCAAATTAGTCCTACTGATTTTAACACAATAAATAAATTAATTCCTCAGTTACAACTTTCTGGACAAGACCCTAAAGCCCTTTTAGCTCAAGCATTCGGATCTGTACAAACAGCTCCAACTCCATACACTATGCAACAAGGAGCAAATGCCCAACAGGCAGCCCAAATGCAAGCATTAGCGCAATTAGGTGGACAGCAAGGTCAATATTCTAATTATGGAGGCATTACTCCTCTACAATCAGCAGGATTTAATTTAGCTCCTATTCAAGCCGCTCCATTATCATTATTAGCTAAACCTTTTGCACCAGGACAAGATCCTGGACAATTAGGAAGTGCATTTAAAGCTAATCCTGATATTGCATGGAAAGATTATTATCAACACTTAGCAGCATACAATAATCAGCAAGCACAAATGCAAGGTATGCAGTTACCAGGAATGACAGTTCCTCCACCGGCTCCAACGGGTATATAATGAAGAGTTTATATGGCCAATACATTAAAGAGCAAAATAATAAAGAAATCATTGAAGATGAACGTGGATTTGCTACATATTTTTTTACACCTGATGGCTGCTTAGTGGAAGATATCTTTGTTGTTAAAGAATATCGCAGTAAAGGTGTTGCAAAAGAAATGCTAGATAAAATTTCTATTATAGCCAAAGAAAATGGTTGTAAAAAAATGATTGGTACTGTTGTTCCTACATGCAAAGGTTCAACACATAGTTTGCAAGCAGCACTTTCATATGGGTTTAAATTAGATAGTTGTAGACAGAATCTTATTTGTTATATTAAGGAATTATAAATATGGCTGATGATAGCGCTTTATTGCAAGATACAGGACAAGGTGCAGCTGCAGGATCTGTCGGTGGACCATGGGGAGCAGTAGCTGGAGCAGGTTTAGGACTTGCTGGCGGATTAGCCGGAATGGGAAAATCAAACTCTGCCGCTGGAAGTGCTGCAGATTTACGTGCTCAAGCTTTAGCTGCAATGAATGCAGTTCCTCTTCCTACAGATTTAGCTAATAAGATTTATTACAACCAATATCAAAATGCTGGAGCACTTACCCCCACTCAAGAACAAACTCTTAATGCGGCACCTTCTATTGCTGGACAAACTATTGGTAATGCTGGATTGCAATCTGCTCAGATGCAAGCATTGAATGCAATGAAGAATGTTTCACAAACTGGAATGTCTTCTACTGATAGAGCAAGACTCAATCAGATTCAACAACAAGCGGCCACTCAAGCTGAAGGTCAAAAACAAGCAGTAATGCAGAACTTTGCTCAACGCGGTCAAGGTGGAAGCGGTAATGAATTACTAGCCCAATTACAAGCAAGTCAGAATGCTTCAAATCAAGCTAATCAAGCGGGTCTTGGTGTTGCAGCAAATGCACAACAGAATGCATTGTCTGCTTTAGGTCAATATGGTCAACAAGCCGGTCAAATGGAAGGTCAACAATTCGGACAACAGTTCCAAGCTGGAAGTGCTGCTGATCAATTGAATAGATTCAATACACAGAATCAATTGTCTCAACAGGCTCGTAATGTCGCCGGTCAGAATGCCGCACAACAGTATAATTTACAAAATTCACAGAACTTAGCGAATGCTAATACGGGTCAAACTAATCAAGAAATGCTCAGAGGCGTAAATGCTAAACAGCAATTATTTAATGATGCAATAACAAAAGCTGGTGGACAAGCAAGTGCTGATTTCACTGGTGCTCAAGGTGCAATTCAAGCAGGTAATACGGCTGCCATTGGTATGCAAAATATCGGTAAGGGTGCTGGTCAAATGGCTAACGCTGGTATTGGATTATACAATCAGAGTGGTGGAAATCCCGGTAGTGGTAATATCGCCTCTGGTGATATGAATGCTCTTAATGCTTATGGTGATGCAATGAATGGCAATGGAGCAGGAGCTTCAGGTAATCATTATGGTTCTGCATCAGCAAATGGTGGTTGGGCTAATGGTGGGATGATACAACATTTTGATGATGGTGGAACTGTTGGATATAATGGTCAAGTTCCTCCTCCAATTCCTCAACAACAACCACAACAAAACCCTCCTTCTGATCCAAATGCTGATTGGCTAGCTATAGCAAAACATTTAATGACTGATCCAACACAAAGAACACCACATATGTATAATGGTGGAGCTTTTCCTGGTATGTCACAAGGTGGAGTAACTCCTGCAAATGACTATGGTGGTGGAGCAAATACTTTCAATAGTGGTGGGCCTGTACAACCTTATGGTGGACAGATTGATCCTGCTACAATGAATCAAGGTGGCATGTCTTGTTATGCTCAAGGTGGTATGTCTCCAATGATGGCATCTCTTATGGAGCGCGGAGGACATGTTCCAGGGCATCCCCAAGTTCCTGGAGATAGTTTACAGAATGATAAAGTACATGCTTTGTTAAGTCCTGGAGAAATTGTTATTCCTAGAAGTATCACTACACATCCTGATGCTCCAAATTTAGCAAAAGACTTTGTTTCTCTAGAATTAAGAAAGAAACATCAAAGGTAATTTATGGCAGAATTAAATTTAAGCGAACTAATCTCCTTAGGTGAAAGTAATCCTGAGATTAAAGCTGCACTTAGAAAGATAACAAATCCACAAGAAGTTGAAGCTTTAAGATCTTCAGTTAGTGATACACTTAATGCAAAGTCTGCTAAAAATGCCAGTGATTTTTCTAAAGTCATGAAAGATACTGATATTCCTGTAAATCAAGATGAATTATTTAATCCCGATGTAGTAAGAAATCCTAAAGTTAATGGACTTTCTCCTGCTATTCCTAGAGAACCAAATCTTCCCATCACTAGAGATGCCGCTGGAGTTCCTTCTACATTACAAGCTAATCCATCACAGATTTCTCCTATTAATTCTGCAATTAATAATACAATGAGAGATGTTACACCTCCTGCTCCTCCAACAGAACCTCCAGCTCTTCCTCCAGGTGCTGTAGCAGCTGAACCTGCCGGTGGAATGTCTGATAGTGCTAAATTAGGTTTAGGAGCTACTGCAGCAACGGCTGGATTACTTAGTTTACAAGGTGACACTGATAACCATCCTTCTGATGTTGCTCCTCCTGCTAGACAAGTTGCTGGTGAAGCCGCTCCTAAAGCCGTCGCTCCTCAAAAAGATAAAACTGCTGCAGATAAAACAGATGAAGAAGATGCTGATGAATCAGATACCACTCCTTCACAAAAGACACAATCTGCTGCAGCTGAACCTGATACAGAAACTAAAGCTCCTCAAAAGCAAGAGTCTAGTCCTCTTAATTTTGAAGCTAGGGGTAATGGAGAGAATGAACTCTCTAAATTACTAACACAACAGAGACAAGATGTTCTAGGTCAACAATTGATGCAAGGCGCTAATATAATGGGCGCTGGTCTTGCTAAAGTTACTCCCAATAATGACGTATATGAACAAGGTATCAAACTTGCTGGACTTCCTATTGAACAATATAAAGAACGTCAAGCTAATGAAGCTAATGATCCTAATAGTGGAATTTCTCAAGGCATGAGAGATTACATGAAGACTAAGTTAGGTGTTAATGTTTCTGATAATGCAACAGCAGCTCAAATGGGACAAGTAGTTCCTATGGTATTTAAAGATATCGAAGCTAAACAGTTACAGGCTTCTCATGCAGCAGATTTAAAGAATAGATTAGATGTACAACAGTCTATGAAAGAAGCTCAGATTGAGTCTGCTAGACAAAATAAACAAGCGGCTATGGCAAATGCTGCCGCTATCAGAGAACAATCTAGACAAGATAAACTTACACATAATTCGGATCAAGCAGTAAAAGATACAACAACAATGTTAGAAACAGCAAGAGGAAGTAAAGACATTCAGAATGCTAAAGAAGCTATTCGTAACGTAGATAATGCTAAATCTCTTATGGCCGAATATCCAGACTTGAATAAAATGCCACAAGCTCAAGCAGCATTAACTGTAAAAGAAATTGGTAAAATTGCACAAGGCGGAGTTTCTTCTGAAGGAGATTTTCATCAACTTATGCCATCTAGTGTCGCTTCGAGAATTATGAATGGAGTAGCGCAATTAGGGGATCATCCAACTGGCGCTCAATTAGGCGCTTTTTTGAAATTATATGAACCATATCTGGATACTATTAGAGACAATTCTAGTAAATTAGTTTCTGAACGTAATGAAAGAATACTAAAAGCCAATGAAAGCAGACTCGGACCAGAAAATTCTTCTATGCTAAGAAGTATATACAGCGATGCATATAAATCTACAACAAAAAAGAATGCAGCTTCAGCTCCGCATGAAGGTAAATTCCCTGCTGGAAGTATAGTCAACATTAAAGGTAAAAGTTATCAAGTTGCTCCTAATGGTGATGATTTAATTCCACAATAAGGTAAAGATGAAACTTTCTGATTTAGACAGTAAAGATATTGAATTAGTAGAACCTCCTAAACAGGAGGCGCATCCTGCTATGAAATTATCAGAATTACATCCTTCTGATATTGAAGCTCAACAAACTCCATCTACTTTAAGTGATGCTGAAACCAATGTTGCTCATTTAGCTGGATTAGGCCCTATTGCTGCTGGTGCGGGTCAAGGTGTTCCAGATGCAATTCAAAGTTTCTTACACAAACATGCTCCTGGAATGGTTAATGCTAGTCCTACCCAAGTTAGTGCTGCTTTAAAAGCAATGGGAGTTACTGGAGATGTAGGCCCTACTTCATCTGGTGCTATGTATAGACAAGCTTCTGATGAAAGATCTAATATAGAAAATGCTGCCCAAAAAAGAAGCCCTTATGCTGGAGGAGCAGGTCGTTTAGCTGGAGATGCTCTTGCTTTTACTGGAGCAGCTGCTCTATCTCCTAGTATTCTTGCGGCAGCACCAAAAGGTGCTGGTCTTGTTGAAAGAGGTCTCACTAGTGCCGTCAATTTAGCCCTTCCTGGAGCTGCTATAGGCGCTACAGACTCATCTGGACATCTAGTTGATGCTGCTCCTAAAGAGCAATCACAAGTGCTTAGTGATGCTATACATGGCGGAGAAACTGCGTCCTTATTGGGTATGGGAACTGCTGTAGCTGGAGATCTATTAAAGCCCGCTGGAAAAGCTCTTGCTGATACTGACATGGGCCAATATTTCAAAATGGGCGCTGAAGGTCAAGATTTAAGTTCAAAGGCATCAAGACTAGGAACATTAGCTAATCCAGAAGGTTTAGGCGATACGGTTTCTATGCATGACACTCAAGCTGCTAATACAGTATTAGATGGTTTGAATAAAATGGATGACCATCTAGGTCAAGATGTTGGTGATGCAGTTAAAGCTGGGGTTAATAAGCAGATAAGAATAGAATCTACTCCTGAATTGAATAGTCAAATGAAGAATCTAGAATCAACTTTAGGTGCAGACTTCAGTGATACTATGCAGAAAATGAATACACAAGGATTAGATCCATCTGAATTACAAGAATTTAGAAATGACTTAGCTGATTATGGTAGAAAAATCTATCAAAATGATCCTATTGCAGCTTCAGAAGTGTTTAATGCTACTAAGGAGTTAACTGCTCAACTTAGACAACAAGTTCCTGGATATACAGAGGCAGCTAATAGGCTTAATGAATTCAGACAGTTACTTCCTGAAACAATCTTAAGTAAAGACAACCCTATTGATGTTACTAACTTAAGAGTTTCTGGCACTAAGAATGTTGATACAAAACTTTTGAATAATATCAAAGGTATGATACGCGGTATGTATAATCCTGACAATGCTAAAGCTCAAGGAGCTTATACTAATCTTTTACAAGGTATTAATAAGTTACAACAAAATGAACAAGTACGTAAAGTTGAAGCACAAGCTGCTGGTAAACCCTTTCAAACTGTATTTGACAAATTGGGCATGCAGCCTCAAGATATTGAATCATTCTTTAAAGATGCTGCAGCAAAATCTAAACTTATACAAAATTATACAGGTTTGCCAGATGTTGACTTCACTTCTCCTTTAAAGACTGTAAGAAATTTTAAAGATTATTTCGCTAATCAAGCAGGCGTTATTTATGGTAAAACTGGATCTGTAGCTCAGAATCCAGTGCTGAATGTAGGTAAGAAGCTGTATGCAGCTTCTGATGATGCATTGAGAGATTTATCTAATACTTTAAATGATATTCCAGGGCAGAAGCCTATGAGTATGGCATTAAATAAGGCTTTAGATAGTAAAGATGCTGTAGCAAAGAACGCTGTGCTCTTCTCTATTATGCAGAATCCGCATTTGAGAAGTATTGTTGGATCAGATAATTTAGAAATTAAACCTTAAGGTGATTTATGGATGATACAGATTTCAAATTTAAGTTAACAGAGAAAATGGACAAGATATCTACTGATCTTGGTGATATTAAAATTACCTTAGTTAAGCAAGAAGAGAATATAGCACATCACATTTATCGTACCGCTCTGGCAGAAAGTCGTATTGAAAAATTAGAAGACGACTTAGACCCAATTAAACTACAACAAGCAAAAACACAAGGAATTAAAGATCTCTTATTGTTTATCGCTAAATTTGGTTCATTCCTCATTGCTATCGCCGGTCTCGTTATTGCTCTGGTTAAGAGATTCACATAACAGATCATTTAGTTCTGATTCATTTGTAACAATATCATCAATATATACAGCTTTCCCCATAGCCTTTGCTCTAGTGAGCACATCTCTATTTCTTGAGTTATTCGCATCATAACAGCTCTTCACTTGCTCTGGAGTTTTATGAAGATTCTTGAACTTTCGTCTTTTACCCGGCCTCTTCTTATCTTCTTTTTCAAAACTAGCTCCAATGAACTCACCAGCAAACTTATTTAGCCATGCTTTTTCTTCATCATTCAGTTGATCCAAATAATCAAAATCAAGCAACTCCTGGCGACTCTTGAGATTGTAACCCGGTTTCAGATTCGGATACTTCGTTTGAAGTCTTCTTGTTTTTGCTTTTTTCTTTTTCATTATAGAACCTTATGATCGCACTCTCGCGTTGCGGGGATAAGTAATCGTTTCTTAAATTTCTTGTAATCACAAAGTAAAGCCTACACGCTTTATCTTTCTTATGATTAAAAGTTTGCTTCAGTAATCCAATAAAATTATTATATGAAATCGGTGCCAGTCTAATCTTTTGCTCTTCACACCAATCCAAAAACATATAGTATATCACGCGCGCTCCTATCGGATATCTCTTCCCATTTTTAATATTCTTATCTTTTAAGAACTGAAACACTTTCCTTTGGTTAACAACAGGAATAGGTCTTCTCGTTCTTGCAAGGATGAACTTGTAAGCTTCTTTGGTAATATTAATAGAGCTTCTATTAACTTTATAGAATCTTATCTTACGACGCTTTATGCTAGGCATATAAGCATTAGCACGAGTTACAAACTGACGGGTTGTTACAGGTTCTGAAGACCAATGCTTGTACAGTCTCGTCATTGTAGACTGTTTAACCCAGAATTTACCAGGCTTTAGATTATAGAACTCTACGAAGTCAATTACATCATCTGTATGTTCTAATTCAACGATCTTATCATCAGGACTATCTAGTATATCTAGTAACTCTTTAATTCGATCTTGTGGCATAAACCACCGCACTAGCAGTGAGAATCCCTAAGCTAAAGTATAAAGCATTCTTCCAGAAACTATTCTTATTCGCATCATTTACAGCAGTTCTTAGAGAGACGTTCTCGTCTCGGACTTCACTGATTTCACTTTTATAAATAACTTCATTTTTTATTAATAATAATTCTGTCGCCACTAGCGACTTATTAATAAGTTTTACTTTATCATAATCTTTAAGTTCACCATAGACAACTTTAGCTTGCTTATCAGATAGCAGTACGCCAGCAAAAGGAGCTGGATCATTTGTATTCAGATGAATAGTTTCAGCAGCGTAACAGCTATTACTCGTTAAGGCGCTTAGTAATATCGTCAGTAGTAGGTTCTTCATTTTTCTCATTCTCTAGTTTAGCTCTATCTGCAGCTTGTTGTTTAAGTAAGGCTTCATTAGCTGCAATTTGAACATTGTCCTTAGCTAAATCTGCATCAACCTTTTGTTCTCCTAAGATGGCACTACCAATCTCAGCTTTTCTCTTTTCATAAAAAAAGAGAGCTGTAAGAATAGCAGTTATTGCTGCTAATCCTATAAGGAAGTAATTCTTAAGATTATTTAGAAAGTTTGTCATTTATTTTAATTCTACTTGAAATTTCTTATGAAGAGCATTTGATTGAGACATATTTTTTAATACATTCCGGTTTTCTGCACCAATACTATTAATAATAGAAGTAAGATTTACATTAACTAAACCATCAGCAAAATGTTGCTGTACCGCATCTTCAGCATCTAGCCAAAGTTCATTAGGAAGTTTAGCAATGAAAACTGCAGGATCAATCCCTGCCCTACGAGCAATTTCTACATCCATCTTAAAAACCAATTTATCGAAAATGTTAAGTCTTGATTTCATCTGATTAAATTGACCTTGAAACCCACCAGAGGCTTCATGAAACATAAGAATACTTCGGTCTACCATGAAACGTTTAGTACCAGAAGAAAATATTGCAGCAGCCATTGAAGCACAAAGTTGAAAACAGATCGTATACACTGGGACTGGAGATGCTTGAATTGCTGATACAATCAAATTACCGTCCATTACACTTCCGCCAGGAGAATTAATAAGAAGATAAAGAGGTTTACCGGCTTGGGCTTTCATATTGATTTCTTGGCCAAGAAGAGATTGCTCAGCACCAATTTCGCCAACAAGGAGAATTGTGTTTGCTGATGTAAGTTCAAGTTGCTTGATAGATTTTTGCGCATTACCTTCAGGAGAAACATTTTTATTTACAACGGGAAGTACTCCATCAGTAGCGCCCTTTACGAGTATATCACCATTAACTGTTGTATTTTTAATGTGTTTATGAACTTGTACAGCAAAGTACAAGCTGTATGATAGTGCCATGATGGTTACTAGAGCAGTGAAATAATGTTTCATTTTTATCCTTATTAGAGAGTTGAAGATGAGATTTCTTCAGATTTAGTTACAATTTGGGTAGCGATAGTAGCGGCTTGATTAATCGAATCCTTATTTATATACTTTTTCAAACCATAATTTGAGAGACTGACCATAACAGCGCCAACATCAGTCATAGATGCTTGTTGAACTGTGGCGAGTTTGAAAAGTGTTATATAAAGAGCGATGTTAGTAATCGATAAAGTCATGTCATGTCTATCGACTAATCTAAAAAAGATCAATATTTCAAATAGATAGTGTTTCATTATTAGATAATATACCATTATGATACGAAAAGCAAGTTATTTCTTTGTTTTCTTAACTTTTTTCTTGTTAATCTGGCGCAATTCCTGTTCGATCAAAGTTTTTGAACTGTGGCAAGCAATACAGAGGACTTGAAGCTGCTCTGCCGGAACAAATAATCGATTTATATAATTATCCCAAGTCGTCCATCCATCTTTTACAGAAACAACACTCTGAATATGATCGACGTGAACTTCTTTACGACCAAACCCTTGTTGACAATTTTGGCACCGGAATAAACCTCTATCTATGCGACTTAATTGCAAGGCTCTGTTCCTCTCTGGATAATAGAGAGATTTACGTCTGAGGAGAGGAATTAAGAAACGCTTTAAATCAAAAGGTTTTTTCATATTTTCCAGTTCTTCCAACTTTTTTATAATCTACATTATATGTTTCAATATTTCATACTTTACATACTCGGTTGCAAGATGAACACTTCCAATAAGGTCTTTCAATAATTAATATTTTACTCATGAATCCAGTATTACAGAATTTACAAGGCTGCATTTCTACAGATGAATCATTGCCTTCTGAATCATACTCAATTTCATCTTTATCAATATCTTTAGACTTCTTTAGTCTCTTTATCTCCGCGTTTAAACGCTTCACCTCTCCGCGTAAGAATTCGTTCTGTTTGTAACTTTTCTTCTTGGCCATTATTCAACGCCTTTGCTACTTCTGGTAGCACTAACTTTTCTTCAACAATCTCCCATCCTTCACTTATCACCTCAATAAGTTTCTTCTTCTCATTCTCAATGACTTCTTTATAATTCACATAAGTCTTCTGCCGAGTTTGAGTTACTACTCGCACTGGAGATTGACCAGGAATTGAATTCTTACCACTGAGTGCACAACGGAACATTATTTTATAACCTTTGGTAAATTTTTGAGTAACCATTTAGCTTCTGTCTGAGTTAAATGTACTTGACCTGTTCCAATGAATGAAGCTCCATAGATAAAGACCATGCCATCGACATAAGGTAACATTCCCACTGTCAAATCACCACCTAAGACATTTCTTTTGCGTTTTTTATCTGCTCCATCATGATGATAAGAAATAGCTTTATCATTTTTTGATTTTCTTTTTACCATGCTTGACTTCTTTCTACTGTATCATTTAAGTTATCAGTTTCTGTTATTTTTCCAATATCAACTAAATGTGGATATAATGGTGACTTTTTTAATTCATTGGCGAAAAGAAAGAATAAAAGACAACTATTCAGATAAGCTAGAATTTGTTTTTCTGTCACTTCTTCTCCTCTTTAAATCTATCATCAATTAGAGTACCTAACTGCATCTGTCTCAATAGCATTCCAATACAAGCTCCAGCAGCTCCAAGGTGATGCTGCCCGTCTTCTGGGTCATGTTCTTCACCTTCAAACCAAGCAGTCAAATGCCGCATTGCTGCAGCAATTAATTGACTAGCCTTATGACCTTTACAATAGTTATATCTGGTGTACTTTTTTTCACCAACCATAAAAGCTTTAGCGACTTCTACCAAGAACACTCTTGGTAGTAAACTTAAGTCAATTTTCTTACTATCATTCTTAGATGCTGACTTCTTTTTCATATTCTTATGAAGAAGCAATCTCTTGAGCAACTGAAGTAGACGCAGCTTCTGCTGCAGAAAGTACATCATTCGCAGGAGCAGCAGCTGGAGTAACATCTACAAGTGGAGCAGCTTCTTCAGCTTCAGCCAATACAGGCAATTGAAGAAGTTTTGGTACAAGTTGAAAAACGTCCTGGTAAGGCAACTTTGCTATCATATTGAGCACTTGCTGTGCGACGTCCTGTTCAATTATTAGTTTCATTTTTTTTCTCCTTAGTAAGCGTTTCTTTGGTTTAAAATTTTATCTACAACATTAACAATATCATGCTTATTTTTAAGATATTTATAATCTATTAAAAGTTTATCATCGGGCAAATCATCATAATGAATAACAAGTAATGATTGTCTATTACCAATATCTAATATATCATATCCAACAATAACAGTATATATCAAAAATGGGACAATTGTCAAGATATTTTTCATGGTAATTTATACCTATGTTTAACAATTTTATCGCAATGCTGAATAAAATTTAATGCATCATAATCGAGTTTCATATAATTACATTGTTCACAGCAAGGAACAACATTTTCTAATGTATATCCTTTATTATTTTCCACTCTTTCTATCGTATAAACAGAACTTATAGATAATGCCGGTGTTCCTAGTTCTCGGGGACAATATTTAACTTTATCACCAACCTTAAATTTACTCATACCCATCTAATGACATGCCAGATTTTAGGAGAAGGTAAATCATTGCCATCAAGTTTTTTCTCAATATCAAAACCCCTAGCTTCTAATATAGTAAGCATTTTATCAAAAGCGTCTTGTGAGTAAGGAGAACTTGCTGGATTAAAATGAATATCATAATATCCTGCACCAGACTTTGCCGCAGTCTCCATATTTACTAGAGTATTTGTTAAGAAGTCAGTTTCACAAGCAGCAGTTAAACAGTTTAAATATGACGCATTTTTCATTTTTCATTTTTCCTTTAGGTATTCTTTAACTTCTTTATCTAAAAATTGCATATACAAATAACAGTATAACACAAACACCAAGAAAAGTCAAGATTTATTCTGTTAACCAGAAGATATTATCCATTTTCTTTAATTTTTTCTAATTCTTCAAATGTAATAGCCGTTTTACGTAATTTACGATAAATATATTGAACTTTTGCTTCAACAGTAGCTTTAGACCAATAATCTAAAGCCTCTTGCGGAACATCAATTTTAATTTCTATATGAGAAATAATTTCATTCTCTTCATTATCTTCCGTATAAGAAGTTTCTTTTTTATATGAATTACGTATATTACTGATTGTTGCTCTCGAACGTTTTATCCCGGCTGATTTTCTAGCCTCAATAATTTTATTAAAACCTTTTAAAGTGTAAAAGTGTTTATTAGATTTTTGTAAATCTAAAATTCTATCTTCCTTCTCTATTGTTAGTCTACCTTCTTTAATATTATCCCAAATCCAAGCTTTTATTGTAACAGCCTTATCACCTGTAGCAGTCGCAATATCTTCAAGTGTATACTTTTCTTCATTAATCTTCATATTTATATAACCTTTTCTTTTCTAAGTTATTTTCAATAAAATCAAACGAATCAATTGTTCTATTGCTTTTTAAGTATTGAGATCTAATACCATTAGCATTACAATTTTTACAACCGTGAGATATATATTTGTCAGTAAGTAAATTGTTAAGTCGCATTCGACCATTTATGCGACCACAAATACACTTAACTTTTACATATATTGTATCTTGACACCTATATGGTTTAGAAAAGACGGTCCAATTACCAAATTTCATTCCTATTTCGATTTTCATATTTAAATAATAGCATATTCATAATTAAAATACTATAAAATTATATATAAATCTCAACACAATACACTACTTTTTTAATGAATCCCGTTTTTCGTTTGAAAGTAAATTTGGTCCGACTACTTTAGATTTTCCACAATCAACACAAACAATTAATTTTCGTTTGGTCGTACTAGTATAAGAAAATACCGATGCAGTTCTAAATTTCTTACTTCCACAAGAAGAACATACATTGATATTCTCATCATGATACACATCAAGATTTGGCGCACTTTTATCCCAAGGAGCAAGTGTTTTATAGAGTTCTTCCGTAGAAAGAACATCATACTTATTGTACTTCTCCATTTCAATAAAGGCTTTCTTATTTCCTTTTAAACACTCAGACCATAGAGAAAAGCCCGAGAATTTGCTATGATCAAGCTTCTTATATTTCTTATTGAATGCATTAGACATAAAAGCTAGCTTATTGCTAGTAAATGCGAAGTTTTTCTTTGCAATTGTAAGAGTATCAATCATCTTGTAACTACTTGGCGGCTTCATTCCATGATGAAGAAATCTAGCATTGATTTTCTTTACGTCAAAAGCTTTTATGTTTTGCCCAATAATAATGTCCGCACTATCCATCAAAACCCAGAGCTTCTCACAGAGAACTTTATCATTTTCAATGTTTTTTACATTGCGTTGATCTGCATAAAACATTTTAGGTTCATTCAACCACTTCGCAGCAAAACTCAACAGATGCCATTCTCTTTTAATTTGATTAAGAGCGATGTTTTGATCAAATAACCCCCAATGATATGAAAGCAGAGGAGCGGTTTCTATGTCCAGTACCAAGATTTTAGCTTTAGACATTATATTTTTCCTTTAATTCTTTTTCTTTAGTTTTTTTCTGTTTTCCTGTGGGCCACTCACCTGTATCTAAGTAGAAAGAATAAGCCCATTTATCCAACTCACACTGTTTAGCAATTTTACTCATAGGTATTTCAATCTTCAACTCAGCAGCAATATCCATCATCATATCTAAGCTATTCAATTCAAAATCGGCAATTTCTTTTCTCAGCTTTTTGGGTAGTTTCTTACCTGGTTCTCTTTCATCCTCTAAGATCCATGCCTTGCTTATTTTACCATCATGGCTATTGATGTAGCGTGCGTGGCTTAACTCATGAAGCAATGTTAATATGAGTTCAGTCTTACTTGAGTGATGTTTCTTATTGATGTTAATGATAACATGAGGATCATCAGCAATTTCACCTTGTTCTTCAAAGGCAAAGTCTCTAATGGTAACCTTAACACCTAAACTCTTGGCATAATAGATTAGTCTTTTAATTTCGTCATCGCGTTTCATTTAAAGTAGTTTCTTAATAATTAAATTAGAATGAAGTTTAAAAATCCATTTATAAAATTCATCTTGACTCAAGATATCTTTAGCTTTATTACAAATTTTACAACAGGTGACACAATTTTCTAGTTCATACCCTAATGCACTATTAATTCTATCTATCCCATTATAGAAAAATGAACCGCCTTTGTAACCTTTTCCAGAAAGATTTTTAGGTGACTCATCACAATAATAACACTTTTCTTGTATTAAATCAAGAAAATCTTCAAATTTTAGATTAAAAGATAAGTTTCTTTTTTCAGCTTGTATTTTATATCTAGTAAATACTGTACGTTTAGCTCTAAAACGATTAGGTTTGATTCTAGTAGAGTTTGTACAACCACAACTTTTTACATATCCAGTTTGTAATTTACTAGTTACAACAATCCTTTCGTTCCCGCATTCACATATACATCTCCATTGTTCAGGCTTTCCATTCCAATCTAGTCTACGTCCAGCAGATTCTATCACGGTTAATTTATTGAAAGTAACCCCAATCATATTTTTTTGACGTTTATTCATTTTTTTCCAATTTATTAAAATTTTTCTTGAGGCTATAGTTGATAAAAAAATCCTTAACTGGTAAAATTGATTTAAAAACTAATGAGGTTTTATGTAGTCTTTCTAATAATTTACGTTTGTCATAATCTCCATTAAAGTTTTCAACTAAACACAAGCTTTTATCTAATTTGAAAAAAGTGTATACTTTATCCCCTTGTTTATATTCTGATCCAGCTATGGCATCTTTAACCTTAGTCTCATTAGCACGTTCAGATGTTTCTACAGCAGTAGTGATGGTCTTCTTTGAACACCAGCGTTTAATATCAGTTACATTCAGGGCTTCTTTTATATACTTATTATATGTTTCTACAAGTTGTTCCTGTGGAGCATCCTCAACTAGAAGTTTAATACATGAATCTAGAAACTCCCGTAGAGCGGGTTCTTTCTTTGTGTCTTTTAAGGAACTACCTTTTGTCTTAATCTTCTTTCCATCATACAAAATATAATTCTTAGCCGCCAAAACTATTAGCACCGGGAAGTAGCCGTCTTCTTCAAAGTTGATATGCTCTGGAAACTGTCCATTAAGATCCTCCAGTAGTTTATCCTGTTCTTCTTCAGAAAAAGGAGACATATCCTGCTTACAGATAGAAATAGAATCAGTATCAGCATTAACTAAAAGAAAATTATTCATAATCTTTTCCCGTAGCCCATTTTATCGACTTAAGTAGTATGTCTCTACCGTACTTAGTGACTAATTCGGCATTATCTGGACTGTTAAACAACACTTTAGTCGCGAGTAGCCCGTATGCACTATTAATACCAATTTTCTGGCTCTGTTCTAAATCACTATAGTACTTTAGTCCAGTTTCTTTAGCTTTCTTCTTATTCTCTAAACGCTGATTTCTAAAGGCATCCACCATCTTTAGAAAATACCCCTTGGGGTCTTTCTTTTTATCGTAGATTTTATATTGAATAATAATGGAAGGATACAGACTAGATATATCAAACTTAAGCACGTTACGCCAAATTTTAGGTTCACCAATGCTTATAGCGCCTTGGAACTGCCGTGTCAATGAAGCCTTTGGTAAACTATGATTCTCCTGCAAATATGCTCGACATAAGATACTATTTAATTGACTTCCAGTAGCGCCACATACAATTTCCTGTATACTTTTAGGAACAGATTGAGCCCAATAGAAACTGGACGGGCCTTGTAAGTCCCAAAGTGACAATGCATCATCAGCATCATGCAACGCATAATCTTTAATCTTTTCCCATTCTTCTGGTATAGTGTAATTCTTACGAATTAAACTTGCATCATAGAACT
>OCZT010000153.1_pt1 | contig 64366 bp, 55 predicted proteins | sample 1539031 | NCBI WGS metagenome assembly OCZT01 (sample SAMEA3539308, study PRJEB22396) | soil metagenome | biome: tundra; feature: field; material: soil | place: USA | collected 2010-05 | depth 0.15 m
GTCTGGAGTAAGAGGTCGGACTCGTCCTCGATAATGCCTCCTACGTAGTAGGGAAGGCCACAGTTGGCATAACTCACGTGAGCACTGCGCTCAAGCACCACGATGTCGGCGTCCGCATCGAGGCGGCGCAGCCGAGTCGCCGCCGACATGCCGCCGGCAACTCCTCCGATGATGACGACGCGCATGAGATCTCCCTAGGCCAGACTCAGAAAGAGCTTCTGAAGTTTTGCGGTGACCGCCGTGACATCGGTCGAGGAATCAGAGATGCATTCTTTCAAGCCCGCAGAGATGAGGGTGAAGGCCGCCGTATTGACTGCCTTTCCGACGGCAGCCATTTGGGTGATGATTGCTTCGCAGTCACGACCCTCTTCAATCATGCGCACGACGGCACCTAACTGTCCGTGGGCACGCTTCAGTCGATTCGCAATCAATTCAATCTGTATTTCGTCCTGTAGCGTGTGGCTCGTCTTCTTGGTGGCCATGCAGGTTCCTCTCGTGTGGCAACTTGTTTATATACCCCCAAGGGTATATCCTTGGGTGGCGTTGCGCAAGTCCTTACAGAGATTGAGTGCGCGGGTATCCGCTCGTCGAGAGATCATGAAGGACTTCACATGCCAGTAGGCAATGATCGCGCGGGGTCAGGACCCACGCGTGGCAAAAAGCTTGTTCACCTTGAGAAATCCTTGGCGGAGGTAAGGGGCGGACCTCCTCCAACGCATGCAAGTTTCGCCAGACGGGAGAGCATTCGTCATCGACGAGACCGGTCACTCCGTGGGCATTGGGTCGCCCAGCGATATCGTTCGTTATGGGCAACTATGCATGTTGCAATCCCGGGCCGTCCGATTCGCGCGGACTGAGCCCAAGATCGTGAACTTCGTGCCTGGGCGAACACCACTAAAGCGGACCAGCCGCGAGGGTGAGATGGAAGGAAAGGTGTGCCGTGAGTGAATCGATCAGTGGTCTGGTGGTAGTGGCGATCATGCGCGATGAGGCGCGAGTATGGACTTCTGGGGTGGAGCCGGGTACGAAGCCCGAAAGTCTTCATGCGCCGAGCGAGAAGGCTCGTCACCATCACGTGCGCGAGGCCCAGCATCACCACGGGCACGATACCGACCATCGGAGTTCGATCTTCTACGAGTCGATCTCGGAGTCAGTTGGCGCGGCGCAAGCGATTCTCTTGGTTGGTCATGGCAAAGGCAAGGCCAATGAGATGCTCAATCTTACGCAGTATTGGGAGCGCAAGCGCCCCGACATTGCGCACAAGGTGGTCGGAGCGATCGATAGTGACCTCGAGTCTCTCACCCAGGATCAGGTGCTCGCCCTCGTTCGCGACTGGTTCGAGCAGAACCGAGAGTTCATCTAGACCGGGTCTTCAGTCAGTGTCAAAGCGTGTCCGTGTTCGAAGATTTTCGCAGCAGCGACGTGACTTCATCATCGGTCGTCTGGTTGAAGTCCTCGTACCATTCGCCGACCGCTTGGAATTGGGTGGGGACCTGCAGACTGATCACCTCATCGGCCAGTCTCCCTAATTCGGCGGCGGCCTCGGGAGCTGACACCGGTACCGCGATGATGATTCTCTTGGCCCCGCGCGCTCGAGCAACCTCAACCGCGACCCGAGCGGTGGCTCCAGTGGCGAGACCATCGTCGACGATCATGACCGTTCGTCCGACCAGCTCGAGGGGAGCACGGTTGCCTCGGTAGAGCGCAACGCGCCGCAAGAGTTCGGCGCGCTCACGCCGCGCCACCGCGGCGATCCCTTCTCGTGAGATCCCCAGCCGCTGGACGAGCTTCGTGTTGAGTACTTGTGTGTCGGCCTCGCCGATTGCTCCGAACGCCAACTCGGGATGAAAGGGCACGCCTAACTTGCGTACCACCAGAACATCGAGCGGGACGTGGAGTGCCTGGGCGACTTCGAACGCGACCGGCACTCCGCCGCGCGCCAGTGCGAGCACGATCGGCTGTTCAGATTTGAGATACTTCACGCGCTCACCGAGTAGCCGGCCCGCTTCGCTGCGGTCGCGGAACGTGCGGGGCGAACTCATGTCGCTACAGGCCCGTAGGAAAGGTCTCGGGGGGTTCGCCCGCATCCCACAGTGGCGTCGATTCGAGCGGCTCCAGGGCGTGCGTGTGATCGACGTGCATCACGACATCGAACTGTCCGATCAGGTTGGCTTCGAAGTAGTGACTCTGTAGCTCGGTTTCGGGTCTATAAATGACGCCAATCGCTCGCTCCAGGCGAGTGCGCGCCAACCCTTCGTCCGTGGCAAGGTCGCGGGTAGGCACCCAGAACTGGGCAACGCCTGCCGCGTGCAACATTGCTTCGTGGCTGTCCGGTCGAGCCGAGCGAACACGTTTTCGTTCGGTCGGGCCGCCCCAATCGGAGGCGGCAGTGACGTACCCGGCGTTGGTACTGAATCCGATGAGTAGCGCGTCGTCGCCGTATCGCTCGCGAGCCAGTTGACCAATGTTGAGTTCGCCTCGAGCGCGCATCGAAGTTGCCCGGGCATCGCCCACGTGCGAGTTGTGCGCCCATACGACCACCTTGACGGGCGCGGATCGGTGATTGAGAAATGCGATCAGATGGTCGAGGGTGTTCGCCATGTGCGAATCGCGTAGATTCCACGACGAGACGTTGGCTCGGTACATGAGGCGGTAGTACTGCTCGGCATCGTGCACGAGTTGCGCATTCTGCTCGGCGTAGAACTGCTCGTCCTCGTTGGCGACGCCGTTGGCGAGCAGGTAGCCGGCCGATCGCCGGCGTAGTTCGAGCAGTTGCGACACGACCGCGTCCTCGCACGGGTCGGCCGCGCCGCTCGCTAAGGAGTACCCGTACGCTTGGCCATCGGCGCCCACGTGGTCGAAGCACGAGTAACGTTCGCGAGCTCGTCGTGCCTCCTCGGGATCGACGCGCTCGAGGTACTCGACCACCGCTTCGATCGAAGCGCGCAAGCTGTAGAGGTCGAGACCGTAGAAGCCGACCTTGGCCGACGGGCTCGACTGCGCGTCGTTGCGCGCCCTCAGCCACTGGACGAACGCCAGCACGTCGCGGTTTCGCCACATCCACGTCGGGAAGCGACGAAAGCCTCCCAGCGAAGTGTTCGCGTCGCCGTCGTTGGAGTTGCCCATCACGTATCGGTGAACCCGGTAGGTGTCGGGCCAGTCTCCTTCGATGGCCACCGCGTTGAAACCCAGTTCGTCAATGAGTCGTCGCGTGATTCGAGCACGTTCTCGGTAGAACTCGTGCGTTCCGTGCGAGGCTTCGCCGATGAGTACGAGTCGACGTCCACCAACGAGCCCCAGTAGTTCGTCGTAGTCCTCGACGGCCCCGGTGACGGGACGAGCGAGCCGGTTGAGCGTCCTCACTGACTCGTTGCCCAATGGTTGAGACCACATAACTCCACTATCACTCGAGAGCGAAGAGCCCGCTAGGGTCATTGGTCATTTCTTCACTCGTCGCGCAGGTGTCACGTGGCATGGTGCTGGGACGGGCCGGGCACGACGAGCACCGGCCAACGGGAGAATTCGATGACCTGCTCGGTTACACTGCCGACGTAATTCGAGCGCACCCCACGCTGGTCCGAGACGGCCATGACGATCATGTCGGCGGCCCAGGTCCGCGCTTCATCGAGGATCCGACGCAAGGGGTCGCCCGTGGACTGGCGTACTTCCACGTGGGAGGGTTCGACCCCTTCGGCGCAAATCTTGCGGCGCACGAACTCGAGTAGGTTGGCCGCGGCCTGGCGCCGACGTTCGAACGATCCGGGGCTGGTGGCCTTCTCGCGTTCCTCGCCCACGAGGTCGTCCTCAATCACGATGAGTACCCTCACTTGAGCGTGGAGGTCGACTGCGAGACGGGCCGCGGTAGTTGCCGCCGTGACACTCTCGATCGTGTCGTCAACGGTCACGAGCATCCGGTAGGTCATACTTCATCTCCTTGGCCCTGGCGATCAGCGGCCCACCGGGTGACGAGACGCTCCTCACGTTCGACCTCGTCGAGTCGCAGCTCGAGGGCGCGCAACTCTGCCCGAAGCGATGGGAGGCGGTGACGCTCAATCGCGCGAAGGCGGCGATGAGCGGAGACGAGTTCGGTTTCGATCGCGCGCAGCGCGCTCTCGGCGACTGCGTGACGAGCCCCGGCTTCGAGCGCTTGCTGGTGAGCGTCGCTTGACGGCCCGATCGCCGCGTTGAGCGCGGCTCGGTCCCGGGCGAGAAGGGTCGGGGCGGTGACGCGAGCCTCATCGGGATGAAGGACACCCATGGTGTTACGCCACGAGATCGCAACGTCAGCGCGGCCCTCGTTCTTAGCGCCCGCCAGTCTTGTCGCCGTTGTTCCCGAGATGATATTGGCCCGGGTCGACCAAAGGTCAGCTTGCTCGCAGGCCCGTGCCCACTCACGTTTGGTCTCCTCTCGGTGACGCGCCAGTCGTCGCTGTTCGCGTGAGAGCAATTGCTGCTTCTGGCGAAGCAGGTCCATTCCGTGCGCGGCGGTGGCGATTCGCTCGAGCAGCCAAGGACGCCCTGCTCGCCCGGCAGGAGCCTGGCTAGCCATTGGGTTCCTTCGTGCCCTCGTCGCTGTCGCTCGCGTCAGTGCCCGCGTCACCAGTGGGGATGCTTCCGTGATAACTTGCCGCGATGCTGGCCGACGGCATCATCGTGAGTTCACGCTCCGGGAGCACCGAGACAACTCGCCAGGCTCGTTCGAAGGTGTCGTCCATCGAACGGGCCTCGTTGGGCGACTGGTTGACCAGGTCACGATAGAAGGCGTCCTCGAAATCGAGATAGATCCGGTCGGTCTCGGTGAGGGCCTCGGCGCCAATCAGGTCGGCTAACTCCCTCGCGGAGCGCGCTCGGGCGAGCGCGGCGATGATCTGGGCCGCGAGGGCCATATGGTCGCCGCGCGTGCGTGCCTCGCCGACTCCCTTTCGCATGAGCCGTGACAGTGTCGAGAGTACGTCGACGGGCGGATAGACGCCGTCAGCGTGGACGTCGGCCGAGAGGACGATCTGGCCTTCCGTGATGTAGCCGGTGAGGTCGGGTACCGGGTGGGTGATGTCGTTACCGGGCATGGTGAGCACGGGCACGAGCGTGACCGACCCGGACTTGCCCCGGATGCGACCGCAGCGTTCGTAGAGCGACGCGAGGTCGCTGTAAAGATAGCTGGGGTAGGCACGCCGACCTGGCACCTCGCCACGCGCCGCCGACACCTCGCGCACCGCTTCGCAGTAACTGGTCACGTCGGCGAGCACGACCAGTACGTGCTGATCGCGTTCGAACGCCAGGTATTCGGCGACGGTGAGGGCGACTCGGGGCGTGAGGACCCGTTGGACGACCGGGTCGTCGGCGGAGTCGAGAACGAGCACGAGGTCGCCCGATGCCGAGCGCGACTCGAGCACCTCGCGCATCGCCTCGGCGTCGGCGTGGGTCAGTCCCATGCCGGCGACGACGACCTTGAAGTTCTCGCCCGCGACGTTGGCCTGCGCGGCGATCTGGGCCGCGAGTTCGAGGTGGGGCAGACCTGCCGAGGAGAAGATTGGGAGTTTCTGACCGCGTACCAGCGTCGCGAGCGCGTCGATCACCGAGATCCCGGTGAAGACGGGATTGCTCGGCACGTCGCGTCGGCTCGGGTTGAGCGGCGAGCCGTTCACGGCCCGTCGCTCTCCGGAGAGCATCGGCGGCCCTCCGTCGAGGGGTTCGCCCATACCGTTCCAGACGCGACCGAGCCAGCCGTCGCCGACGGGGATGTCGAAGGGCCGGCCCTCGAAGGCGACGCCGACGAGGTCGGGATCGATACCACCCGTTCCCTGGAGGACTTCGACGATGGCGACGTCGCCGCTCACCTCGAGGACGAGGCCGTGGCGAACCTCGCCCGAGGGAAGTCGTACCCGCGTGATCTCGTCCCATCCGACGCCTTTGGTTCCGCGTATCGCGAGCAGGGGACCGCCGACCTGGGTGGCGCCGAAATACTCAACCGGCGCGATGGGGTCGCGTGACTCGGCCTCGGAGACGTCGCCGTTCACGGCGCACCTATTCGGGCGAGAACCTCGTCGCGCAGGCGATTCACACCAGCAGCGTCGTCGGGTCCGGTTTCGTCGCGCGCGCGGGTCACCGACGTGAGGTCGAACTCCTCGATCGCCGAGGCGGGTAGACCGCCCTCGACCAGCGAGAGGCAGCGGTCATGCACGGCGAGGACCATGTCGAGCAGAGCGGATTGCTTGGTCGGACTGCAGTAGGCGTCGTTTTCACTGAGCGCGCTCTGCTGGAGGACGCCTTCGCGAAGCAGGCGTCCGGTGAGCATCACGATTCGCTCACGTGCCGGTAGTGCTCCGAGACCAACCAGTTCAACCACCGAGGACAGCCGGTCGGACTCGGCGAGCAGAGAAAGCGCCCGAGCGCGCGACTCGGTCCATCCGGCGCGACCCTGGGCGGTATGCCAGTTGGCGATGATGGTGTCGTCAAGGCTGAACGAGTGACGCCACGTCACTGCGGGATAGTGGCGCGCGTAGGCGAGGTCGCGGTCGAGCGACCACAGGCAACGCACGTAGCGGACGGTCTGGGCCGTCACCGGTTCGGTCATGTCACCCCCGGCGGGCGAGACCGCCCCGATCAGGGTCACCGATCCTTCGATCCCCCCGAGGGTGGTGACGCGCGCGGCGCGTTCGTAAAAGGCGGCGAGCGAGGAGGACAGACTCGCGGGGTATCCCTCTTCCGCGGGCAGCTCGCCACTTCGCGAGGAGAACTCGCGAAGTGCCTCGGCCCAGCGCGACGTCGAGTCGGCGAGCATCACCACCCGGTGTCCCATGTCGCGGAAGTATTCGGCGACGCTCATGCCGGTGTAGACGCTCGCGACCCTCGCCATCACCGGCATGTTGGAGGTGTTGGCTATGACGACGGTCCGTTCGCGCAGGTCCCTGCCGGTCTTCGGGTCTTTGAGGGCCATGAGGTCCACGACCGCGTCGGCGAGCTCGTTGCCCCGTTCGCCGCAGCCGACGAAGACCACCACCTCGACGTCGGCCCACTTGAGAATCTGCTGCAGGAGCATCGTCTTGCCCGTACCAAATCCCCCGGGTACCGCGGCGGTCGCGCCTTGGGCGACGGGAAAGAAGAGATCCACGACACGCTGCCCGGTGACGAGGGGCTCGTCGACGCGGAGGCGCGCGCGCACGGGCCTGGCTCGTCGAACGGGCCACTGTTCGAAGAGAGTCACGGTGCGCCCAGCGATTAAGGCGACGGCGCCGCTTTCGCCAATTTCCCCCTGAGCCGCAAGCCAGGTGAGACTTCCGGTGACATCTGGTGGGACCAGAACCCGGTGTTCGAAGCCGCTGACGGTCGTCACCGTCCCGAGGATCGCCCCCGGTTGCAGTTGCGCGCCCAGCGCGATCGACGTCGGGACAAAGGGCCACTTGGTGAGTGAAGCACGAGTGGCGAGTGAGCCCGGTTCGAGCCAGGTCGGACCGTCCTCCAGGGGGCGCAACAGGCCGTCAAATACTCCGCCGAGAAGATGGGGGCCGAGGCGGGCCGACAGGGGTCGATTCTGAGAGATCGCCTCGTCGCCGACGCGAAGGCCGCCGGTGTACTCGAACGCCTCCGCGGTGAGTCGGCCATCTCGTATGGAGACCACTTCGGCCGGTATGTGCAGAGGGCCGAGTTCTATGACTTCGAGGGCCGCGACGCCTCGCAGTCCGGTCACCTCCACGAGCGGGCCATTGACGCGCTGGACTCGACCGGTGTCGGTGGAGTCGGTTACGACCACAATTCCTCGATTCGCGGTCCCACCGACCGGAGCTCACGTTCCAGCAGTGCGCTGGAACTCAGGTCGAGGCGTCGTTGATCCTTCGTGGCGATGACGCCAACCCCGGTTTCGGATGTTTCCACCTTGGCATCGGGATCTAGGTAGTCGCGAGCAAGCTCGCCCAACCTGGAGTTCAATTCCTTCGTGGCGGGTGAATTGACGAGACCGTCGAGTTGCGCTTGCGCGAGTGAGCGTACCCGTTCGTAAATCTGGCGCTGGACGCCTAGTACTTCTTCACGCGCGTGTCGACGAGCTTCAGAGATGATCCTTGTCGCAACGCGTCGAGCCGTCGTCGCCCCGTCGGCGCGCGCCGCCGCGAGGAGTTCGTCGCCGCGACGGCGGGCGTCTTCGAGCGAGCCAGAGGCTTGTGCGTCCGCGTCGCCGAGGATCAGCGTCGCGCGTTGCTCCGCCTCGTTGAGCATTGCCTCAATCACCGGGCCGAGCCCTCGCTCGAGAGCGGACTCTTTGTCGCGGGTGGCCTCGGGGGCGGCAGACGGAACGGTCACGAGACCATCTCCACCGTGAGGGGCTCTCGCGCGCGAACCAGGAGCGTGTCCCCGAGAGCCGCGGCGGCCGAGGGGGTCAGTATGACGAGCGAGACGTCACCTTCGAGCGCCGCCCATTGTTGGCGTACCTCATCGGGGGTCTCGGCAACGATCGGAACCGCTCCGGCGAAGGAGTAGTCCTGCACGCGAACCGATTCTCCGAGCACGACGACGAGGCCCACGGACTCAGACCTTGCCGATCAGAATGATCGCGACCACGAGCCCGTAGATGGCGATACCCTCGGCCAGACCGACGAAGACCATGGCTCGACCGAATAACTCGGGTCGCTCGCTGATTGCCGCCAGGGCGGCCGAGCCGGTGTAGGCGACGGCGATCGCCGCACCAATCGACGAGCCCGCGACCGAGATCGCCGCGCCCATCAGCGCCTGACCGGCGTAGGAAGGAGCGGCCGTCGCTGCCACGCCCGCGGCCGTCGCGGAGGTCGTCGTCGCCGCGATGACCACGAGAACTCCACCTCCGACCAGCAACGCGAGATTCAGCAGCTTGATGAGTCGAAGCCCGCCGCGCGGATGTCGACGCAGCTGCAGGGCGATACCTGCGGTAACCAACGCAAGCAGGGGTAGGACGATGAGCCAGGTGATCATGAGGCCTCCTTCATTGACGGACTTGTACGTGCCAGGGGTGGAACTCACGGCCTTCGGTGACGAAGACGCGCGAGAAGATTTCGTAGTACTCGAGGCGAAGCGCCTGGACGCCCGCGACGAGGGCTTCGAGGGCGAACGTCAGGGCGTTGCCGACGACGAAGACGATGATCGCGATCGTGACGTCGAGCGGACCTCCGCGATTCCAAAGATCCGCGGTGCCGCTCCACACCAGCGAACTGAGGGCGGCGTGGGTGAGTCCGAATGCGGCGAGACGGGCGAAAGAGACGGTGTTGGTGCTCAGGCGCAAGAGGCCGTCGAAGAGCTCCACCCCCGCTTCGAGCGCTCCCGAGGCCCGGCCGCCTGCCTCGACGAACAGGCCAATGAAGCCGAGCGCGAGAGCGACGATCGCGAGCGCGGCGCCCGCGAACACGATCGACGTGCGATGGAAGTACCAGCTCGTGCCGATGAGAGCGAGTCCGAAATAGAGCGCGGCGCCCGCAGTTCCCGAAAGCGCGACGAGCGAGCGGGCGATCCCGCCCTCACGGAATCGATTGATAGCGCCCAGCGCGTACGAGACGGCGAGGATGACCGCACCGATGGCGACCGAGACGGCGAGCAGTGTGGTGGCGTGACCGAGCGGGCGCAACCAGAGCGTCGGCACCAGACCGGTTGGACCGAAGGCCTCCCCGAAGGCGAAACCGAAGCCCATGCTCGCCAGCCCCCCTCCGATCAGAAAAGGTGCGGCCCAGCGGAACTTTCGCAACCCGGACAGTCTTCCGCTCGGCATCCACGCCACGACAACGCCGAGGGCGAGGAGCAGGAAACCGTGACCGGCGTCGCCGAACATCATGCCGAACATCAACACATAGGCAACGCCCGCGAGCACCGAGGGGTTCAGGTCCGCGTACGGAACGGTGCCGTACGTGTTGACGAGGGGCTGGAAGGCGACGGTGCCGGACGAACCGCGAAGTTTGGTTGGTGGTTGGACGCCACGCGGGTACTTCAGGCGAACAATCCCCGCTCCGTCTGGCGCGAGCGCCGCCGCGAGTTCGTCCAGGTCGGGTGACGGCACCCAGCCCGCGAGTGCCGCGACGGATCCTTCGCGGATCATGCTGGCGACCATTTTCTCGAGTTCGACCTCACCAGCGAGTGCCGCGGCGGCACCGTCGTGTTCGAGTTGCTCGAGATCTGGGGTCTCGGGCAAGAGTATCGGCGTCACCGGTCTTCCGGGGTTGCTCGCCTGCACGCGCTGCAGGGTCGCTTCGCTCGACGTGCTCGCGCCGGTAAGCAACTCGGGCTCGACGCATCCGTGTGACGCGAGCGTGAGCAGGACCGCCCGCAACCGGTCCTGCGGCGCGACGACCGCAATCCGCTCCATCCGCGTTGGTTCGAGCGTCTCACGCCACGGCATCGAGCACCTCGATTCCGCCTCCGGCGCGGGCCGCGACCTCGAGCGCCACCCGCACTCGCCAGGCGTCAGCAGCCTGCACGGCGATGGCGGCGACCACCGTGGCGGGTCCCGCACCAGCTCGTCGAATCTTCTCCTGCGCTTCATTCCAGAGTCGTGCCCACCAACGAGCTTCGCCGAGCCACAAGTCCGAGACTCCGGTGACTCCCTTCAGAACTGGTGCGACATCCCTTGGCAGCGCCTCACGCAGTTCGATCACCGACCTCGCGGCGAGGGCCCTTGATCCGAGGACTGCGCTGACGTTCGTCGACGCGACCGAACCGACCGCGAGTGGCGCGCCCTCGACGATGAGGCGGCCCAGCACGAGTGCCGCGTAGGTCTCAGCCCACCGGCCGGCTTCGGGCACGTCGTCGACAATTCGGCGAGCGAGGGAGAACTGCAGCGCGATGCTCACGCCCGAGGTGTCGAGGTCGCCGGGGTCGCCCCACGGAGAGCGTCGCAGCACCTCTCGCAGTTCGCCGATTGTCGAAGGGGTGGAGTGACGCGGAACTCCCGCGAGCGAGCCCAACTCGAAGGGTTTCGATGCGTCGTTGCCTTCGATACGGGCGAGCTCACCCTGAAGATTCGCGAGTTCGAATGCACCAGCGAGGATATGGAGGCGCGACGCGCCGAGCGCAGGACTCCAACCGGCGAGCACACGAAGATTCCAGAGCACGCTCGCGAACACCTCGTGCTCGCTCGCGGCGAGGTCGAGACCGGGGTGAAGCCGGTCTCCATAACTCGACGTGGCGAGAATGTCGAGTGCAGCGTCGAGCGAGCCGGCGCCGGCGATCTCGCGCGCTCCGGCGGGGCCGAGACAGTGGCTCGCGAGACTGCGGCTACGGACTTGAGCGGCGACCCAGCCGGCGCTCACGGGGACGTCCTCGAGGAGAGCCCAGTCGACATCACCCGACGAACTAGCTCCTCTACTAGAGGTGAGACCGTCTGCGATGCCTTGACGTTGATCCTCTCGACTTCCTTGTCGGCCGCCACTCGAATCTCCGCGCCCGATGACTCCGCTTCTGTCTCAACGGCGGAGGCCGCGCTGACACGCGCTGCGGGTTGGGCTTCATAGGCTTCATCAAGCATGCGCTGCGCGTCGAGCGTCGCGTGCGCTCGACGGCTGTCGCCCTCGGATGTGGCTCGCGCGACGATGTCGCTCGCTCGTTGGTCCGTTTCTCGCAACGTCGCGAACACCGGCGCCAGTTCTTCGCGCAGCATCGCCGCGCGGTCCACCGGCACACCGGCGATCCCAGCCTTGCCGGGAACGGCTATCAGTCGAAAACGACGGAGCAAGTCGCTCGGTCTCGCCAAGAATCACCTCCTGCGTGGAACTATGGGTTCATCCTACGGAAGCCCTCCCCTTGGCAAGTAGGGGAGAACGTCACTTCGAGGTCGTCATTTTCTGACAGAGGAACCGGCACCGCTTCTTCGCGTCACCGCGCGGCATTCCGGCGGTTCTTTCGTGAAGTTGTCCGATGGTCGCGTTGACCCGAGAACCGTGGGGTAGCCCTGAAGCCACTTGCGGCCAGTGGCTTCAGGCGCAAGGGACCCCAAGGCAGAGGTGGGTCACGAATGGCTACGGGTCTTGCGCCATCCAAATCTCTGCGAAGGTCGAGAAGCCTGGCTCGTTTCCTCAATGGGGTGAACGTTGATCTTCACGAGGTCCAAGGAGGATGGAAGTCGTGTCAACCCTGGTCGCGATCATTCATGTGTTCGTGTGAAGTTGCTGTAGTCATTGCGCAAAAATGCGCTCCACGCGAGGGGGAGAAGAGACTTGAGCTATATCGCCCCTGATTTCGACGTAGGTAGGGATCGTAAGAATCGACCTAGCGACAAATCGAGGACCGTGAGGACCGGATGGCGGAGCGCTGCCAGCCAGTCATGCATCGATGGTCTGAGTCATGAGGGAGTTCGTCGTTCGGCAACGTCGGGATTTTGTGAATTGTTTACGTACGGTCGCAGTCATTTCGATTCGTCAGAAGGATCAAGGATCGAGCGGGTCGTCTCCGTTAGTCCCGCGAAGCGTCCGTGCTGACGTACACCGCCGGAGAAGTGCGCTGGCGAAGCGAAGCATCTCGATCCGGGCGAAGACGCACTGAGGGGTTGACCCAACCAATCGTGCAACCGCTAACAGCGGGTGTTCTATTTTCCTCCCCTGGCCAGATCCGGGCGCTGTTACACCACGCCAGTACTGTTGTTTGTGGATTTCACTGCTTTGGCGGCCAGATTCCGGCACCGCGAAGCACGCGGGAAGAGCCGTTCGCCACCCGTACAACCCTCGAAAGGGGTAGGGCCCTGGGACGGAACCGGGATGTGCCAGGCGTATGCCAGGTAATCCGGGCGGTGAGCAGTACCGGCTGTTCAGTCGGTCCAGGCGGACCGGTGGGTCGAAATAGGACACACGCTTTAAGACGGGGTGGCCGAACCTAGGGCGAGACCCGCAAAAGCGGCTCGCTACCTCGGAGGCGCTTCTCGCCTACGCGTACGGTAAAGCTCGAGAATCGTGATCGTGATGCCGCAACGGCGCAATCACCCCGATCAAACGCCCGTTTGGAAGTTGACGATCAGAACCTCGTTCGCGCCTCTGTGATACTGAGTTTCGTGGCCAATGAAACACGAGCCTCAGCGCCTGCCGGCCCTGAAGCGACCGGGACGACGCCGACGGTTCTGACGCTCGGAGCCTCCGACGCGCTGGCTTCGCTGAAGACGTCGCGCCGCGGTCTCGATATCGTTGAGTCCGCCCGACGGCTGGCAATCGATGGACCGAATGCGCTGCCAGCGGCGCGCCGACGTTCCGTGGTCCTCGAATTCGCTGGCCAATTCACCAACATGTTCGCGACCTTGCTGGTGGTCGCCGCGGCACTGACCTTCGCGACCTTCTTTCTTACTTCGCCGCGCAACTTCGCAAATCTAGAACTCGCCTTCGGAATTGTGGGCGTGGTTCTGCTCAATGCCCTCATCGGGTTCTTCCAAGAACACTCCGCCGAACGTACCGCGGAAGCGCTCCAAGCCATGGTGCCGCACTCGGCTCGGGTGCTCCGCGCTGGCGAATTGACGGAAGTCGCCGCCGACCAATTGGTTGGCGGCGACGTGGTGGTTCTCGAGGCGGGCGACGCTGTTTCGGCGGACTGTCGGGTAATCGAGTCGCATGGACTTTCCGTTGAAATGGCGGCGTTGACGGGCGAGAGTCAACCGGTCTCTCGTACCAACGAGGCGGTTGGTGTCGGTTGCGAACCACTCGAAGCGCGCAACTGTGTGTTCATGGGGACCTCGGTAACGAGCGGTACCGGCAAGGCGGTCGTGTTCGCTACCGGACTGCACACCGAGTTCGGCCGTATCTATCGACTAACCGCTGAATTACCCAGCGAAGTGAGTCCGTTGCAGCGCCAGGTGAGCGACATGGCCCGCCGGGTTGCCCTCGTCGCGATTGTGGCCGGCGTCTTGCTGTTCGCGGTGCGGATGATGACGGGTAACGCGGCGTCCCTGTCGTTCGTGTTCGCGCTCGGGGTGATGGTGGCGCTGGTGCCTGAAGGCCTGCCGGCCACCTTGTCGGTGTCGCTCGCGATCGGTGTGCGGCGCATGGCGCGGCGACACGCGCTCATAAAGCGCTTGGTGACGGTGGAGACGCTCGGATCGACCACGGTGATCTGCACCGATAAAACCGGAACGCTGACCAAGGGCGAGATGACCCTTCAACAGATCTTCGAATCGGGCCGCGTCCACACCGTGACCGGGCTCGGCTACACGCCTAAAGGCGAGGTGCAGGACCCCGTCGAAGTAACCAACTTGCTCAGAGTCGCAGCACTGTGCTGCGATGCGCGCCTGCTTGCCCCGGCGGAGGACCGAGGGTGGCGGGTGCTCGGCGACACTACGGAAGGCGCAATCCTCGTGGCGTTGGCCAAGGCGGGAGTCGATCTCGCGGCCGAGTCGTCGCGAGCTCCCCGAGTGGGCGTCTTTCCCTTCGACGCCGACCGCAAGATCATGACCACCCTGCATCAAGTTGGCGACGGCGTCGAGGCGTTCATCAAGGGATCCCCCCAGGCGTTGCTCGAGCGTTGCACCGAAGTTCAATGGAACGGTAAGGTCATCCCGCTGGGCCCGGAGATCCGCCAACAGGTGGAGACGGCCAACGACACTATGGCGGGCGCCGCGCTGCGCGTGCTGGCCATCGCCACCAGGACCGTGACTTCTGATCGGGTCAGTCAGCAGGACGCCGAGCATGGACTCACCCTGCTCGGTCTTGTGGGCATGGTCGATCCGCCCCGGGCCGAGATCACCGACGCGGTGCGGGCCTGCCAGCGCGCGAAGATTGCCATCTTCATGGTCACGGGCGACTACGGGCTCACCGCCGAAGCTATTGCTCGTCGCGTCGGTATCGTTCGCTCCGGAACCGCTCGAGTGGTGACCGGTGCCGACCTTGATGCCATGAGTGAGGAAGAACTCGCCACGACGTTGCGCGGGGATGATCAAGTGATCTTTGCGCGGGTCCGACCAGAGCACAAGCTGCGCATCGTGCTAGCCCTGAAGGAACTCGGCGAGATCGTGGCGGTCACTGGCGACGGGGCCAACGACGCGCCGGCTCTTAAGAGCGCCAACGTGGGCGTGGCGATGAGCGAAGGTGGCACGGACGTGGCACGGACCGCCGCCGAGATGCTGCTGCTCGACGACTCTTTTGCTTCTATTGTGGCCGCCATCGAGTTGGGCCGCGCGGTCTTCCAGAACATTCGACGTTTCCTCGTATACCTCTTCAGTCACAACCTCGCTGAACTGGCCCCGATCCTGGCGGCGACCTTCGTCGGCTTCCCGCTCGTGCCCCTCTCCGCCCTTCAGGTGCTCGCCATCGACCTCGGCTCCGATGTCCTGCCCGCCCTGGCCCTCGGCGCCGAAGCGCCCGAGCCTGACACGATGGCCCGTCCGCCGCGCCCGCCGGGCGAACACCTATTTTCCTCCGAGGTGGTCCGCCGCTTTCTATTTCTCGGGGCCATTGAGTCCATCGGCGTCGTGTTCGCCTTCTTCTGGCGAATTCACTCGGCCCACTTGGTCTTTTCGGCGTTCAGCGCATCGAACCCCACTTACCGCGAGGCCCTCACCATGACCCAGGCCAGCATCGTCGTGAGCCAATTCTTTAACAGCTTTGCCGTGCGCACCGATCGCGAGAGCGTGTTGCGGATCGGGCTTTTCTCTAACCCACCGCTCATCTTTGCCGGCCTCTTGGGTCTCTCGTTCGTGACTTGCGTGAGCTACGTTCCGCTGTTGCAACGGGTCTTCAACACGGCTCCGTTGCACCTCTCGGACTGGCTGATCCTGATCAGTTTCGGAGTACTGTTACTCGTGGCGGACGAGACCCGTAAGGCGGTGCGTCGCTCTATCGATCGACGCCGCCAGGTGGCCGCGTCGCGAGGGCTCTCACTGGAGGCGCACTGATGCACGTGCTAATAGTTGGCTGCGGACGCTCGGGCTCGGCCCTCGCAGCCCGTCTCGATGCCGAGGGTGAAACGGTGGGCGTTGTCGACTACGACGGCGATACCCGTACGCGCCTACCAGTTTCGTTCGCCGGTACGTTCGTCACCGGCGACGCCGTGCACCGATCGGTCCTCGAAGAGGCGCAGATCGAACAGGCCGACGCCTTCGTCTCGCTGAGTTCGAATGACAGCCTTAACATCGTCGTCGCGCGGATTGCCCGGGAAATCTTTCACGTCCCACACGTTGTCGGTCGACTGCACAATGTCGAGTGGTACCCCGTCAGTTCCATCCTCGGACTCCAGATGGTCACCACCGTCCAAATGACCGTCGATCGCATCCACCTGCTGTTAAAGCATCGACCGCTCGACCCCGAGCAGGTTTTCGGCAATGGAGAATCGCTGCTGGTTCGCTCCCTGGTGCCGGACTATTTGGCGGACCGGCGGGTCGCTGAGTTCAACGTGGAAGGCGAAATCCAGGTCGTTGAAATCAGCCGCGGCGGCCACTCCATGATCCCAGGAGCCGGGTCGACGCTGCGCGAGGGGGATATGGTGAGCTTCATCGTCGCGTCGGGTGCGCTCGAGCGACTGCGCAGCTTTCTGGGCGGTAGGTGGAAATAGTGAGAGTCATTGTGGCTGGCGGCGGTACGGTCGGCGGACAGGTCGCTCGGGCGCTGGTGTCCCCGGGTAATCAGGTGATCGTCGTCGAGAGCGACAAGGAGCGAGCCGCGAGCGTGGCTGCGACGGGCCTCGAGGTGGTGACGGGCAATGCCTGGGTCGCCGCAACACTCGAGGCAGCGGGTGCACTGCGTGCCGACGTGTTGGTCGCGTGCACTGAGCGCGACCCGGAGAACCTCGTGATCTGCTTCCTGGCCAAGCGACACCTTGAAATTCCGCGGGTCGTCGCGCGAATCAATGATGACGCCAATCGCTGGCTGTTTGACAACTTTTGGGGAGTTGACGCCGCGATCTCGTCGGCCGGGGCGCTAATGGCTTTGATCGAGGAGGCGACCGGTTAAATCCGCACGATCATCCAATCCGGTGTTGCCAAGGGTGTCGATGAACCGTTGGCCAGCGCCGCAATGATGGTCGTGGCCCATAAAAAGCTCTCTACTTCGGCCAATACTTGAATCTCGGAGGTCGGTCGGAAGTCCCCGCGAACAGTGCACGTTGGACTCTTACCGAAACGCTAAATTACGGCGCCTTTCGAACGCCCCCGTGTTGAGTGCGTTAAATAAATCAACGCCCCTATCTCGGGGTCGTCTGAACATTGGCAAACGTCAGCGGATTTTCGGATCAACCCTTAAGACCTTCGGACTGCCGTGCGCTGCGCGCCCGACGACGTCGCGAGACTAGGGCGTGCCCAGGTAGTCGCTTCGGTGTTTCGACCCGCTCGCACCGATGCGTCGACGATCGTCACGCAGTCATACGGAACGAGGCGCTCGGTGCTCAAGATTGAGATCAACTCGTCGACCTCCAAGGTCGGCGCGGTGCGAACGGTGGTGATCTTGAATCGTTGGCGTCGCCCGTTACACCCTTCAGGGCGTCGTAAACTCGGCCTCGGCGCCAAAGATATGGACGGAATTGGTTTGAACGGACATAGTCAGTAAACGAAATGGAACATCATGATGAATAGAAGTCACTGGAAGCATCCGGCGACAATCAGTTCAGTTCTCGTAGTACTCACCCTGGCGGCGCCAATTTCGGCAAGTGCCACGAGCAAGATTTCGCACCCCACCGCTCCTCGGTCAGTTCACGCCACCGCGGCCAACGCAGCCGCAACGGTGAGTTGGGCGAAGCCGTCATCAAACGGTGGTGCCGCAATTAGGAGTTACGTCGTGACGTCGCACCCGGCTAACAGGACGTGCACCACCAAGGCGACGAAGTGTCGGGTCGCCGGGCTCCGAAATGGAACGGTGTATACGTTCACCGTGGTTGCCAGGAATAGGGTGGGGGCCGGCCCGAGATCGAAGACTTCGAACCAGGTCAGACCCAGAGCTCCGACTACGACATCACCCAAGTTGGTTGTGAGCCCCGCCACAAACTTGACGAAGGGTGCGGCAGTGAAGGTGTCCGGCACGGGCTTCACCCCAAATGATGAGGTGTACCTGGTGGAGTGCCAGGGCAACGCGAGCGGGCAGAGCGGATGCGACATCGCTAGTGCCACCCCAGTGACGATCACCGCCAGCGGGACGCTTCCGTCGACCAATTTCAACGTTGTCACCGGCACGATCGGCAGCGGTACTTGCGGCACGTCGTTATCGAACCTGAAATCGTGCGCAATCAGTGCCGGTAACGCAGGCGGTGGTGACTCGGCGAGCGCCCCTATTTCCTTTAGAGCACCTTGACGGTTACAAGAAACTGGGGTCGAGCGAGTGAACGCGGTCGCAGCCGGGAGCCGCCGTTAGGTCTCAATCCACCATGGCGGTGATGCGAGGAGTTGCGCTGATTTGGAACCGCATCAAGATCAACATCCATCGCGGGAGACTTCATCGCGGTGGCGAGATCAACGCAACTCGCGGCCGGGTGGCCCGCGGTGTCACGTCACGGCGCGTGCGTGGTCTGACACCTCGAGACACGCGACCTTCCCCACGATGTATGGCGTCACGACTCTCGACGGGCCCCCTCGACGGCCACTGCGTTGACGAGCCCGACGCAACGGAGCCGGTAGCCACCGCGGTGATGCTGAGTAAAGTGAGAAGGGACTAACGGCTTTAGTTACTGGCACCGAGGGCGAACGATAATCAATACGTCGACGGGATGCGGGGATTTAACGACCCAGGAGAAGCACGATGGACTATCTGGCGTTTATGCTGCGCGGCGTATGGGCGAAGAAGGCCCGATCGATTGGGCTCGCATTGGCCATCGCGTTCGCCGTCCTCATCGTGGTCACGCTGCAGGTATCTAGCACCAGCCTTGAGCAGTCGGCGGCGGCGGTGATCTCGGTGGGCAAGGCCAACATCACCGTGGTACAAAAGGGTGTATCGGACGTACTGTCGAGCACCATCGACGAAGGTGAGTTGGCCCGGATTCGCCGGGTCCCCGGTGTCGCGAGTGCGGTGGGGGTACTGGTGGCGACCGAACGTCTGAGCGCCGCTACCCCGCTCTTCATTGAGATTGGCATCTCCCCGAAGGACCTGGCCGCCTTCGGCGTCACGGTGGTCGCTGGTCACCCCTACGCGGCGACCGCCGCCAATCAAGTGCTGCTCGGCTGGCGCGCCGCCACCAACTTGGGACTCCACGTCGGCAGTCGTTTCTACGCCCAGCAGACGTGGAATACCGTGACCGGCATCTACTCGACCGGCAACGCCTTCGGCGACTCGGGGGCCATGTTCCCTCTCCCGTCGGTGCAGGGTTACAACCGACTCCCGGGTGTCGTGACGCTGGTGTTCGTGAAAGTGACCGGAGCCGGGTCTGCCCGGATGATTGCCGGCGTCGTTCACCGCATCGAGTACGCGATGCCCGAACTCACGACTATCACGACCGCCGCCCAGTTCGGACGGGCTGACCAGAACCTCGTCTACCTCCAAGCGGCAGTCACGGCCAGCAGCGTGCTCGCCATCGCCATCGGCGCCGTGATCGTCGGCAACACGATGCTGCTCTCGCTCTTCGAACGAACGAGGGAGTTTGGGCTCCTGCGAGCCGTCGGGTGGACCCGTCGGCGGCTCATCGCGCTCCTGCTCGGCGAGAACCTCCTGCTGGCCCTGATTGGCGCCGCGGTGGGCGTGGGACTCTCGTTCGCGGTGATCGCCTTGCTCGAGCGGATCCCTAGTCTGGCCGGTGTACTCCACGCCAACTTCACCGCTGACGCGTTCACCCGCGGGCTCATCACCGCCGTTGGCATGACCGTCCTCGGCAGCCTCTACCCGTCGATCCGGGCGGCTCGGCTGGTCCCGCTGAAGGCGCTCAGCTATGAGTGACCCGAGCGGCATGCTGACCACATTCGGCGGCAGGCCCGGGCCGACCGATGAACCGGCCCCCAGGGCCGTCGCCGCGAGACCAGACGCGGTCGAACTTCGTCGAGTAACCAAATCCTACGAGCGGGGATTCCGAGCCCTCGACGAGATTGACCTTCGAATAGCACAAGGCGAGTTCGTGGCCGTTACTGGGCCGTCGGGGTGTGGCAAATCGACCATGCTTCACCTCATCGCCGCGCTCGACACACCCACCTCCGGATCCGTTCTCGTCGACGGTCAGGACCTACTGACAATTCACGACCTCAGTGAGTATCGCCGCAACCATGTCGGCTTAGTATTTCAACTCCACAACCTGCTGGCGAACCAACCTATCGTGGCCAACGTCGAGGTGGTGATGTTTGGCACCAGGACCGCCGCCCACGAGCGCCGGGCACGGGCGAGTGAACTCTTAGCGCAAGTCGATCTCGCGGGGCGAGAACACCGACTCCCCACCCAACTGTCCGGTGGCGAGCGTCAGCGCGTGGCCGTCGCCCGAGCACTGGCCAATCGCCCGAGACTTTTACTGGCCGACGAGCCCACCGGTAGTCTCGACTCCGCGTCCGCCGCCCGCATACTCGCCCTCTTCAAGCAGGTGCACGGTACGGGGGTGACCGTCGTGCTCGTCACCCACGACCTCTCCATCGCCGCCGCCGCCGACCGAACTATCCACGTGCGCGACGGCAAGGTGGCTGAGGAAGTGCCCACTAAGCCCTAGGCGCGTGGGTCAGAATCGGTTTTCAGTTCGGCCCTGAAGGCTGCGCGGACGAGAAAAGGTCTGCCTTCTGACGAAATGGCTTCCGGAATGATGTGGTGCGACAGATTTTGGTGACGTGACGGTGCTATCCGCTCACGATACGGTGGTCCGCACCCCGGGTGAGCTCGCGTTGGCCAGCTTTCGCAGGTTGTGACAGAGCGCGTGCAGGGTGCACTCACCCTGGGCTCCTTCAAGACCCCGTAGTCGAAACTGACCGGCGCGTTGTCGAACCTTCGTTTGGCCGAACACCGGCTCGACAATGGCCTTACGTCGTGCGTAGTTGGCTCGTCCGGACTTGGTGCGCAGTCGTCGGGCCATGCGCTCGCGCGACGTGGCGTTGTTCGGGATGCGACCCCTCGGCGAGTCCGTGACCCGTTTGCCGTGTTGTTGACGCCCGGTGGCGATGAGTAGTTCTCACGGGCCGTGGGCGGTGGTGTCGAGTGTGGCCGAGACGAAGCTCAACACGCTCGCCAGTGTGGTCCCGTCCTCGGAATTGGTGATCGGGATCTGATAACTCTGTGAAGGGGTGTCGACGGCGCTCTGCTCGACGTAACTAGCACCGGCTGGCGTCTCCCACGCGAACGACATCACGAGGCCGAACCACACCGCAAATACTACGAGGTAGCGACGTGAATATCGTGGCTCGCGTACTGCGGCGAAACGTCGAGGAATTGGTAACGTCGCTCCTAACGGCGGGGTCAAATCGGACCGCGACTGGGTGCGGGTCCACTCGTAGATTGAATGGTTCTCATGAATAACAAGGCGAGCGTCTCGCAACTCTTGAAACCTCACGAAGTGACGAATCTCAAATACGTCAGTCGTCCGCTCCTAGACATTGGAGCCGCAGCCGATCGTCTGGGCTGCTCCGAGAGATTCGTTCGACGTCTGGTCCAGGAACGTCGCATCCCCTTCGTAAAGTTGGGAGGAACCAGGGTGAGGTTCGTGGATGTGGACCTCGACACGTGGGTCGAGGGTCAGCGAGTTGAGCAAAAACGCTGATCGGAAGGACAGACCAAAAGAAGGAGAAAGATACCGGGATTGGAGGAAGACGGGCGTGTCTCCCAACGGTCGCGTTCTCGTGAAAACGGTGCGGGCCCTCTCTACTCTTGAAGTGAGATAGACCTCCCATGCTCGAGCCCGTGGGTAGCCTCGACCATGGTGAGGAATAAGTCAAGCGGAGCTGTGTAGGCCCTAAGGCCCGGAAACGCGTTCTTCACTACGGCGGTGAGCACCTCAACGTCGATCCGGTCTCGGAACGAGGTGTAGTGGTTATCGTGACCATCACCTTGAATTACCACTTCCAGGGAGATGCTTCAGAAGGTGACCGTGCCACGCCAAGAGATCCCTCTGGCAGTCTCGGTCTCGTCGCCGATTACCTCAATCTCAGTCTCTTCAAGCAGGGCCATCCTGCCTCGCGTGGCACCATGCTCACTCCGAACAGATTCGTGATGATCTCACCGGCCTTATTCTCTCCGAGGAAGGTCATCATGGGCGGCTATTAAGTTCGCCATCTCTTTACCGCCACCACGGTGACCCCCAGGAGTACTATCGCGGCACCAAGAAAGATCGCGCTTTCGCAAGCCTGCAGGGCCCAATAATGGTTCTCCGGCTGGAACTGAACGACGCCACGCACGTGGTAAAGAGCCTCGCAGAACCTCCAACTGTGCGCTGGCTTCCCTATACCGTTGGCACCCTGGCAGTTAACCACTCTTGTGAGATAGCTATTCCATGTCTGGCCAGGGGCGGGGCTGAAACGACCAACGGGGACAAAGCCCGACCGCACGATCCAGGCAAGTGCAGGAGGGCCACTGTTCGGACTTATTACCTTGATCACCGGAGCAACGAGCGTCGGGCGTAGAAAGTCCTGAACGACGAGGCGAGCGCCAATATAGAGCGGGATACTTACCGCGAACGCCCACCCGGTTCGCCAAATGAGCGCCCCCAGAGCAACGCCGAGCATGAAGGCGAAGAGCGCGTAGGCGACGATGACGAATCCAGAGATGTCGAAATTCGATGGCTGGATATGAAAGCTGCGCTGGGCCGCAACCGTCCACCACCAGAACAGCGGTGCCAGCGCGCCCACGATTCCTACCGTGATGAGTGCCCCGACTCCGACCTTCGTCACGAGCCAGCGGGTCCTCGTGATGGACTGGGTCCACGCGAGGCGATTCGTGAACAGCTGCATCTCACCGGCCACGAGGGGCACTCCTAGCACCAGTCCGAGGATGGCCGGAAGAACGCCACAGAGCGCCGCATTGACCGAACTGAAATGGCCCACGTCCCCGTAGCTGCTCATGCAGATCGGTGAGGCTCCCGGAAGATCAATGGAGCAGTAATGGCTCGTAAAGATTGCCCACGCATTCAGTTCAGACGTCCCGGTTACGGAAAGTCTGGCCGGTTGAGAACGCCCTTCACAAAACCTGGCGTGATTCACCCCACCGTCGGCCGTCGAGTAGACCTTCCATTCGCTCGGATCGCTGCGAGGGGTCAGTGGGGCGTTTCGCGAACTCAACGCGGCGATGTCTGCCACGTTCGGGTGATCTGTCAGGCAACGACGTCCTGATGTTTTCCAAGTGCATTTACGACAGGCCTTACCATTCGTTCAGTGGTCCTAGGAGGATGATGACGAGAGGTCTAAAGTGGGGTGTGCTGGTCGGGCTGATTGCTGGGGTGATTGCAATCGTCCTTGTTGACATTTCCGGCATTCATGGGCCTCTTGGTGGACTCATAGCAGCGGGCGTAACCGGCGTCGTCATTTGGATAGTGAGCCATCGGATTGACCGGCCTCGCGATGGTTCGCGAGGCCGCTAGCGCTGGCGAAGGAGTGAATTGCTCGTCGCCGAGAAGCGCACCTAGCCCGGTGCTACGCTCCGAACGAAAGGCAGTTTTGCGTGTTCGCAAGCGCGCGCGGACGATCGCCGGGCAGCGTAAAAAAATTGAGGAGTTGTACATGCTGATATTTCTCAACAGGGCCAACGACATCAAGCCCGAGCCGCTTGACGTCGGAGAAGGAAAGTTCCATCTCGTCGATCTGGTGTCCCAGACCCAGGGCGCTCCAGTTTCGTCGGGAGTAGCCGAAATCTGGAAGTCCGCGCCGGTCGATTTCGAATACGACAACGACTGCGCGGTGTGCTACATGATCGAGGGCGAGATAATGCTCACCGAGGGTGACGAAAAGGTCAGTTTCCTGCCCGGGGACGTCGTCTACATACCTCAGACCGAGGGTCTCGTGGTGCTGTGGGAGAGCGACTCGTACGGGAAGTTCTTCTACGTCACCTATCCTCACTGGCGCTGAGCCGGTCCGGTTGGCCGAGGACCGTGACCGATCCTGCGCGCGGTGATGACCATGAATCGAACCGCCCCACCACGCCGTCGCGCCCGGGTTAGTTGAGGTCTGCTCACAGGGCGGTGGCTCCGGTTCTCGCCGTAGAACATTCCTACAAGATTTCTCATAAACGTGTATGTTCCTCTCAAAGGACTTTATTGGAGGTCCTAATCGGGAGGAAATATGAGTAACACCGATGTTAGTGACGTGAGCGACGCCAGTCACGGCGAAGACGCACGAATGGTCGCGCTTGGTTACCGTGAAGAGCTTAAGAGGGTGCTGTCATTCTTCGACAACTTCTCGGTGGCCTTTAGTTACCTGAGCCCGATGGTGGGGATCTACTCGCTGTACACACTGGGCCTTGGCACCGGCGGACCGCGCTACATCTGGACGATACCCATCGTCGTTGCCTTCATGACGCTGGTGGCGCTCGTCTTCGGGGAACTGGCGAGCGAGTACCCGCTCTCGGGCGCGCTCTATCAGTACGGCAAGTACAACGTTGGACCGCGCTACGGCTGGTACGTCGGCTGGATCTACGGTTTCGCCCTGCTGGCGACCGTCGCCTCTGTTGACTCGGGCGCGGTGCTGTACATCGTGGATTTGATCAACCTCTGGTTTAAGACCGATCTCAATCCGTCCAACCACGTCACCATCTTCGTTGTCGTGGCGCTGTTCTTTCTCTCCTCAGGAGCCCTGAACGCGGCAGGCGCGAAGATCATGGGCCGGGTCGCAAACCTCGGCGTCTACGTCGAAACAATCGGCACGTTTGGCGTATTTCTTGCGCTCGCGATTCACGGATTCCACCAGGGATTTGGTTTTCTCTTTACGACCCAGCACGTACAGGTCGCCTCCCGAAATGCGTTCGGCGTCAACTTGGGGGGCAACTGGTGGCTAGGAGCCGCGCTCGTTGCCGTGCTGGCCAACGCATACATCTTCTACGGCTTCGAGTCAGCCGGTGACATCTCAGAAGAGACTGTGAACGCGCATCGCAGCGTGCCGCGCGCTATGCGACGTGCCCTGCTGTACGGGGGGATAGCTTCGTTCGTCCTGGTAATGGGCCTGCTGCTCGCTACGCCGAAGGCCGGCATCGCGGGCGTGGTCTCGGGAGGCATTCCGGTGGTCCTTGCGCAGTTGCCGAGTTACATCACCGACTTCTTCCTCGTCATGGTCGTCATTGCCTTCTTTAGTTGTGGCACGGCGGTTCAGGGAGCGGGAGCGCGCGTTGCCTACGCGTTGGCTCGTGACGGCGCGCTGCCCGCGAGTAACTGGGTGAAGAAGGTGTCGCCGAAGTTCAAGACGCCAGCGAACGCGATCCTGATAGGAGTCATTGTTCCGTTCCTCTTCATGCTGCTGGTTCTGGTCAACCCGTCCAAGCCCATCCACATCCTCTGGTTCTATTACCCGGCCAACGTCAACGCCCTGTACGCGCTGGTGTCGTTCGGGGTGTCGGGGATCTACCTCTCGTTCTTCCTCACGGTCCTTGGATCATTTATCGCCCGTCGTCGCGGCTGGAAGCCGAGCGGGTCCTTTACGCTCGGGAAGTGGGGCGTGCCCGTCACGGTCGCTGGCATGGTGTACCTGCTGGTGATGTTCGTCAACATTTGTTGGCCAAGCTCCCTGGCGAGCGGTCGCGCGCTCTTCAACTACGGATGGATCACCCTGCTCGTCATGGCGATCATTGTGATAATCGGAGGACTGTATGAGGGAATCGTGCGCCCGGACCGCAAGATTGCCACTCACCGCATTGAGAAGAGTTAGGCGTAGTTGCCAATCCGAGGCGACGCCTCGGATTGGCAACTGGCAAAAGTTGGAACATGCCTCGTTGTGGGCACTCTGGCCCTATGACAAGGCACCTTTTTGTGGTTCATCAAGTGTTGGATCTTTGAACATTCAAAATTGAAATGTCCGGCCTCCATAAAACTGGTCCACTTCCTCAGTCGGAGACCTACCGAAATGATGGGACCAACGAGGAAAGTTGATGGCCGCTAAGAAATACACCTCGAATAGATCATCACCAAGTTGCGAGAGATCGAGAGGCTCACCGCGCAGGGCTTGACCATCCCTGGGGTATAGGCCTCTTGGTGGAGGTACGGGGATTCGAACCCCGGACCCCTTGCATGCCATGCGGGCTTGTTCAATTCACCGACGTTCGCCGGTGACCGTAATCGGTTGCAATATTGGGGTTTCAGTTCACCGGCGTTCGGGGCCCAACGCTCGTAATCGCCGGTGTTGCAAAAGGCGTTGCTAAAGGAAACAATGCAAAGAAGTCGGGTTTTGTGTCAGAGAGGGGCCGCTTGCTCAGCGTTAGGTCTGGAGCGAATGGCGTACGAGGAGAGCGACGTAGAGAGAATATTGGCATTCCGGAGACTCCAGATCGCACTTCAAGATTTCCTCAATGCGAGACAGGTGGTGATAAAAGGTGGCGCGATTCATATACGTCGCCGCCGCTGCTGCAGACTTGTTGCTTCCGGACTCTAGATACGCCGTGAGTGTCGCAATCAACTCAGTGTGGTGACACTCGTCGTAGGCGACGAGTGGCCCGAGTTCACGATCGGCGTAGCGCTGGAGTCGGGGGTCGTCGCGCAAGAGATGAACCAATCCCCGTAGTCGGATGTCTGCGGTTGTGACGAACAAGCGGTCCCCCGGCTGATTTACTGCCGCATCGACTGCTTCGTTAGCCTCGGCGAACGACTGGCGAAGTCCGTCTATCGCGTCGACCATTGATCCGAAGCCGATGATCGTCGAGCCAGGTGGAGTTAACTTGCCAAAGTGGTCGTGGATGGCTCGAGCAATGGTGTCGAGTAACTCTTTCATCTGGGTGTCAGTGGGTGCGGAGATCAACACGCCGAGCCGTCCGGGCTCGAGCAGTGCGACTAGGCCGTTCGCAGTCGCATCGGCTAGTGCTCTCGATCCTGCCGCCAACTCTTCTATGGCCCTCGCATGATGGGCGATGTCCGAGACGGTAGCGTTCCGCTCGCTGTACACGATCATTGCGACAAGATTCTGGCGCTGCGTCGCTACCCCGAGCGACTTGGACCTGGTGTAGATCTCGTCGGGTGTGATGTAGTTACGGTTGATGATGTCGGTGATCAGGGTGCGATGGGTCTGGTATTCAAGAAGACGCTCGTCGCGTTCTATTAAGAGGTGAAGAGCGAGGTTCGTTGCTCCCAATTCGAGGATTGTTTTCTGGAGGGGGCTTACGGGAAGACTCGGAAGTAGCACGAGTCGGCCCCAGACCTGTCCACGAGCGCCGACCGGCGTGACGAACCAGTGCTCGCCATCCATGAGTGTGGTCTGGCCCGTCGGAGCGGCCTCGCGCGAACGTTGCTCCCAGTTGTCGAGGAATTCTGTGCTGTTCGTCGTGGCGCCGTCAAAGGCGAGGACGCGGCGAGCGACATTTTCGAAGACGGCCGGACAATCGGCGAGTCGGGCGACTTGGTGGACGATGTCCTGGGGTGTCGAAGCTTCGACCGCGAGGGAGCGAAATACCTGATGCACGGTTTCGCTGAGTTGAAGCTGTTTGATCTGGGCGTTCACGATGATCGAGTGGATTGCTTCAGTGATAGCGACGAAAGGAACTTCGGCATGCAGTGCGATGAGTGGCAGGTTGTGAGCTTCCGCGCTCTGGATGAGTGCGGAGGGAAGAGTGGAAAACCGTCGACCGAGTTCGATGACGACCCCGGTGGCCCGAGCGGCTGCGAGATCGCTGATGTAGCGAGCGAGCCCAGTGTCCGCGGTCGGAAGCGCTACGCCCGTGGTTAAGACAAGTTCCCCACCCTGGAGGAGGTGGCCGATGTCGGCGACCTCACTTACGTGCACCCATCGCACTGGTCGATCGATAGCGTTCTTCGCCGCTTCGATCGTGGGGCGCCCTCGCCGCATCTCGGGAAGCATCAAGATTTCGGCAACCGTCGGCCAATGGAAGTCAGCCGAACTGGGCACGTTCGCCTCGTCGGTCGTTCACGTGGTTGGTCAGCGACACAAGGCGGTTAGAGGCATGAAAGTCATTCTTACGCGAATACTCTCTGGCTGGCAAAAAACTCCCAGGTCGTGCTGCCACGACAAGAGCCTATACACACTGTAAAAAAACACATTGAACTCGCGACAGGTTGCGCATTGTCGATGGCGTGGGCGCCTCTTATAGTTCGGTGAGTTGGCGGGATAAGGGGATATGTCTCATCTGATTTTGAGGGGGAAAGATCAATGACGAAGACGTTAGGCGTTCTCGCTGAACGTTGCCGACGGTCGCATTGTTCACCCCGTCGTTGCCGCTGCGCTCGACACGTCTCGATTCGCCGCCTAGATAAGGAAGATCCATATGACATCATCACAGTCCGAGCTCTTGATCCGTCATCGCAAGGTGATGCCGAGTTGGCTCTCGTTGTACTACGACGAGCCACTTGAACTGGTCAGTGGCGAGGGTCGACACGTTCGCGACGCGGATGGAACGAGTTACCTCGATTTTTTCGGTGGAATTCTCACGACGAGTACCGGTTTCAACGTGCCCGAGGTCATTGATGCCATCCGAGAACAGGCGGGGAGGATGTTGCATACCTCCACCTTGTATCTGATTCGGCCGATGATCGAGTTGGCTGAACGCATCGCCGAGCTCTCGACAATCCCCGACGCCAAGGTGTTCTTTGTCAGTTCAGGCACCGAAGCGGTGGAAACCGCCCTCATGCTTTCCTGCTCGGCGCGCTCGTCGAATCAGGTGTTGGCGCTTCGCAACAGTTATCACGGCCGATCGTTCACCGCGATGTCGGTGACTGGTAACCGCTCGTGGTCGTCGTCGAGCTTGAGTCCGCTCAACGTGAGCTACGTGCAGAGCGGGAACCGGCTGCGCAGCCCCTTCGGCAATCTCTCGGACAAGGAGTTCATCGGCGCGTGCGTCAGGGATTTGCGTGACGTTATCGAGACCACCACTTCGGGCGACGTGGCCTGCATGATTGCCGAGCCGATTCAAGGAGTCGGGGGATTCATCGTGCCCCCCGACGGATTCTTCGGGGCGATGAAAAAGGTGCTTGACGAGTACGGAATCCTCTTCGTCTCCGACGAGGTCCAGACCGGCTGGGGTCGGACCGGTGAACACTTCTGGGGCTTCCAGGCCCACGATGTCCATCCCGACCTCCTGATTTTCGCCAAGGGTCTCGGCAACGGTCTCGCCATCGGTGGGGTGGTCGGGCGGTCCGAACTAGTCGATTCGGTAAGGGCAAGTTCTATCTCCACGTTCGGGGGCAATCCGCTCGCTAGCGCCGGCGCTCTGGCCAATCTCGACTACATCCTCTCGCATGACCTCCAGGGCAATGCGTTGAAGGTGGGCTGTCATCTGCTCGGTCAACTCCAAGCGCGCGCCGGAGCCTTCGGCGTGGTCGGGGAGATACGAGGGAAAGGGCTGATGATCGGCGTCGAGTTGGTCGAACCCGGGACACTCACCCCGAATCCGAAGGCGGCCCAACTGGTGCTTGAGGCGTGCCGACGTGGCGGCGTGCTGATCGGCAAGGGTGGCCTCTATAACAACGTCTTGCGCATCGCTCCTCCGATGAGCGTCACGATGGAAGAGGCGAACCACGCTATTGGGGTGCTGACCGAGGCGTTATCCGAAGTCGACCGGTTAGTCCAAGGACAACCAGAAAAGGTAGGGAGTCGCTCATGAATCACATCACTCACTGGATCGACGGTAAGCCTTTTGTCGGTGAAGCGCAACGCCACGGCAAGGTCTTTGATCCGGCTACCGGCGAACAAACTGGCGAGGTTGACTTCGCCACGGACGCTGAAGTGGACGCCGCGGTCGCCGCGGCAACCGCGGCCTTTCCCGCCTGGCGCGCTACTTCGCTGGCCAAGCGCACCACGGCACTGTTCGCGTTGCGCGAACTGCTCGCCACTCACCTCGATGAGGTGGCCGACCTATTGACGAGCGAGCACGGCAAGGTCAAGAGCGACGCCGCCGGCGAGGTAGCCCGTGGCCTCGAAGTAGTCGAGTTCGCCTGTGGGATCGCCCAGCTCTTGAAGGGCGAGTTCAGCGAACATGCGTCGACTGGAATCAACGTGCACTCGTTGCGTCAGCCACTCGGAGTAGTGGCCGGTATCACGCCATTCAACTTCCCCGCGATGGTGCCCCTCTGGATGTTTCCCTTGGCCATCGCTTGTGGCAACACTTTCGTGTTGAAGCCATCGGAGAAGGATCCCTCCGCATCAATCTTCCTCGCCGAACTGGTGGCCGAGGCCGGCATCCCGAACGGGGTCTTCAACGTGGTCCACGGGGATAAAGTGGCCGTCGATCGGATCCTCACGCACCCCGGGATCGCGGCAGTCAGTTTCGTGGGCTCGACCGCCGTGGCCCGCCACGTGTACGAGACCGCTGCTCGCGAGGGCAAACGGGTCCAAGCCCTCGGGGGAGCAAAGAATCACATGGTGGTCCTGCCCGATGCGGACATGGGAGACGCCGCCGATGCCGCGGTGGGCGCGGGTTTCGGCTCGGCCGGTGAGCGGTGCATGGCGGCGTCGGTCCTAGTGGCGGTGGGCGGTTGCGGCGACGCGCTAGTCGAACGCATCCAAACGCGCGTGGCCCGACTCACGGTCGGCCCTGGCACGGACGCGGACTCTGAGATGGGGCCGCTCGTGACCGCCGAACACCGTGATCGCGTCGCTTCCTACCTCGGAATTGGCGAGGCCGAAGGGGCGAAGATCGCCATTGATGGCCGGAACCACGACATTCACGGAGAGCTCGGTGGCTACTGGCTCGGGCCGTGCCTCATTGACGAGGTCTCTGCGGAAATGCGGGTCTACACCGATGAGATTTTCGGACCGGTTCTCTGTATTATCCGGGTGGATTCGCTCGACGATGCCCTGGCGCTGATCGAACGCAACGGATACGGCAACGGCGCCGCCATCTTTACCCGCGACGGTGGGGCCGCTCAGCGTTTCGAGACCGAAGTTGCCGCGGGGATGGTTGGAATCAACGTCGCCATCCCGGTGCCGGTCTCCTACTACTCTTTCGGTGGTTGGAATAGCTCGTTGTTCGGTGATCTGCACATCTACGGACCCGATGGCGTGCAGTTCTACACCCGAGGCAAAGCGGTGACCAGCCGGTGGCAGAACATCGGCGAACACCATGCCTCCCTCGCCTTTCCTAACGCCACCGCCAGTGAGAAGGCGAACGAGGGGAATGGATAGTGAGCGCAATAAACGCAGCGAGCACGTTAAAGACCACCAGAACACAATTCAATAGTGATTACTTCCGAAGGGGGAACCGCAATGAATAATGAAGATAAAGGAGTGCCCGAGATCGTACGGGCGGCGCTGGTCCAGGCCAAATGGACCGGGGACAAGCAGTCGATGATCGAGTCCAACGTTGCCCTGGCGCGTGATGCGGGCAGCCAGGGGGCCCAGATTCTCTGCTTTCAGGAACTCTTCTATGGCCCGTACTTCTGCCAAGTGCAGGACCCCGAGTACTTCTCCTATACCGAATCCGTCCCCGGAGGACCCACCACCGAGGTGATGTGCGACCTCGCCCGGGAAACGGGCATGGTACTGGTGGTGCCCGTCTACGAAGTCGAACAAGAGGGAGTTTTTTATAACACCGCCATCGTTATCGACGACGATGGCACCTATTTGGGAAAATATCGCAAGCACCATATTCCCCAGGTCAAGGGATTCTGGGAGAAGTTCTACTTTCGGCCCGGCAATCTCGGCTATCCGATCTTTCACACCGCCGTCGGCCCGATCGGTGTCTACATCTGTTACGACCGTCACTTCCCCGAGGGTTGGCGAGCCCTGGGCCTCGCCGGCGCGCGAATAGTGTTCAATCCATCGGCCACGAGCCGGGGACTGTCGTCCTATCTTTGGAACCTTGAACAACCGTCCGCTGCGGTGGCGAACGAATATTTCGTCGGGGCGATTAACCGGGTGGGGATTGAGGAACTCGGGGATAACGATTTTTACGGGTCGTCGTATTTCGTAGATCCTCGGGGCCAGAAAGTGGGCGAGGCCGGCTCTGACTCTGAAGATGAGGTGATCGTGCGCGATCTCGATATGAGTGTTCTTAAAGACGTCCGCCATACCTGGGCGTTTTACCGCGATCGTCGGCCAGATAGTTACGGGGACCTCGTCACCCCCTAGCGGCCGGTGGCCACCACGAAGAGAGAAAGCAGGGAAGTTCTATGAAAGTGCTCATCAGTGGAGGCACCGTAGTCAACGCGAGCGGTCCGTTCGCGGCCGACGTGTTGGTCGAAGACGAAACCATCGTCGGGCTCTGCGTTCAGGGGTCGGCCACGTCAACCACGTGGGCCCAAAGTGCCGATCGAGTGATCGTTGCCACCGGTCAGCTGGTCATTCCCGGGGGCATCGACGGACATACCCATATGGAGATGCCCTTCGGCGGCACCCAATCGGTCGACACTTTTGAGACGGGAACTCGTGCCGCGGCCTTTGGCGGCACCACCACCATTATCGATTTTGCCATCCAATCAAAGGGCAGCAGTCTGCGCGAAGGTTTCGATACGTGGCAGGCCAAGGCCGCGGGGAACTGCGCCGTCGACTACGGCTTTCATATGATCGTGTCGGACGTGAACGAGCATTCTTTGCAGGAGATGAATCTGCTCGTCGACGAAGGGGTCACAAGTTTCAAACTGTTCATGGCCTATCCCGGCGTGTTCTACTCGAGCGATGGAGAGATCCTGCAGGCCATGCAACAGGCCTCCACGAACGGTGCGACCATCATGATGCACGCCGAGAACGGCATCGCCATCGACGTGCTGGTGGCCCAGGCCTTGGCCCGAGGCGAGGGCGACCCGCGGTTCCACGGCCTCACTCGCCCGGCAATTCTGGAAGGGGAGGCGACTCATCGGGCCATCGCGCTCGCTCGGGTCGCGGGCGCTCCTCTCTACATCGTTCACCTGTCGGCTACCGAAGCGCTCGATGAGGTCATGGTGGCGAGAGATCGCGGACTCAACGTTTTCGCCGAAACCTGCCCGCAGTATCTATTTCTATCCGATGAGGATATGGCCCGTGAGGGATTCGAAGGAGCCAAGTACGTGTGCTCCCCCCCACTACGGCCTCGGAGCTACCAGAGCGAACTGTGGCGGGGACTTCGCACTGACGATCTCAGTACCGTGTCGACCGATCACTGTCCGTTCTGTTTTAAGGAACAGAAGGAACTCGGCCGGGGGAACTTCTCGAAGATCCCCAATGGGATTCCGGGCGTCGAGCACCGAATGGACCTGATCTTCCAGGGAGTCGATCGGGGAGAGATTTCCCTCGGTCGCTGGGTCGACGTCACCTCGACAACTCCAGCACGAATGTTCGGACTCTTCCCGAAGAAGGGAGTGATCGCGCCCAGCGCCGACGCGGACATCGTCATTTACGATCCGAACGGTACCCAGACGTTCTCGGCAAGCACGCACCATATGAATGTGGACTACTCCGCGTACGAGGGCATGGCGGTGAAGGGAAAGGTGACGACGGTGTTGTCGCGCGGAACCGCAGTAATTGAGGGTGGTCGTTACGTGGGGACGCCGGGCGCCGGGCGATTCCTTCCTCGAGGACTCAATGGATATTTGCGATGAACATCGTTCTCGGGACCAGTTCGATGTCGAAGAGTAGAGGGTGTGCGTTGAATTGGGCACCGTGCATCATCAGTGAATCGAAAAGAGCATTTCACGAGGCATTAGGGGGATGAAATGGATTTTGGTTTAGTCGCTCAAACAAATCCACCGGCGAGACAGGTTGTCGAGTTAGCGCAGCGAGCTGAAGATGCGGGATTTACTCACTTCTGGACGTTTGATTCATGCGTACTTTGGGAGGAGCCGTTCGTAATTTACTCCCAGATCCTCAGTTCGACCGAGCGAATAAAAGTCGGGACGATGGTGACGAATCCGCTCACCCGTGATTGGACGGTGACCGCGTCTTTGTTCGCCACGCTGAATGAGATGTTTGGACCCAGGACTGTCTGCGGGATCGGACGAGGGGACTCGGCGGTTCGCGTGACCGGTGGCGCACCCGCCAGTCTCTCAACGCTTAGCGAATGCATGACGGTGATTAAGGACCTCGCGGAAGGGCGTGCCGCAACCCTGCGCGGTACGAAGGTGAAGATTCCCTGGGTAGAAAGTGGCGAACTCGAGGTCTGGATGGGAGCGTACGGCCCCAAGGCGTTGCGACTGGCCGGCAGCAAGGCCGATGGACTGATCCTGCAGTTGGCTGATCCCTTCGTGGTCAAGTGGGCGAGCGAGACGGCGCTTGCTGCAGTGCGAGGGGCGGATCGACCAATCGATGACTTCACGGTCTGCGTGGCCGCTCCGGCTTACGTGGGCGATGACCTTGCCCACCAGCGCGACCAGGTGCGTTGGTTCGGCGGCATGGTCGGCAACCACGTGGCTGACATAGTAGAGCGCTACGGTTCCGAATCGAACCTCGTTCCTCCTGCTCTTACCGACTACATCAAGGGCCGCAAGGGTTACGACTACAGCCATCACGGCAAGGCCGGCAACCCCGACACGGAATTCGTCCCGGACGAGATTATCGATCGATTCTGCCTGCTGGGTCCAATTGAGAATCATCGTGAGCGACTTATCGAACTTAAGAACCTTGGCGTCAACCAATTCGCACTGTACTTAATGCACGACAATCCCGTAGGGACAATCGAAACATACGGAAAGGAAATTATAGGGAAACTTGATTTGTAGCAGCAGTTGATGAAGCGAAACATCAGCGTCAGCCCACTTAACCGTAAGTCCAAGAACAGAGAACCCCACGGGGGATAGGAAGTCTTAACATGCTAAGAATGCATAAACGAAAGGCATTGAGTCGTACAGCGGCTACGATGATGACGGTCGCGTTGGTGCTCGGCGGTGGCGCTATTGTCGCCTCGTCAGCCAGCGCTGCGAGTTCGTCGGCAGTCGCGAAAGGAATCGCTCTAGCAAAATCGCGGTTGGCCGCGTACACCAAGTTGCCTACCTTCAAGGCACCGGGACCGGCCTTCAACGCGAAAAAGGTGATGGCGAACAAGATCATCTTTAGTATCCCGGTCAACAGCAGCGACCAATTCGTCCAAACACTGGAAGACGGAATGGCCTCGGCCGCGAAGAAGGTCGGCTTCAAGTTCGTTGACTATCAGAACAGTGGTAGTCCGGCCCAGTGGGTGACGGGGATGAATGAGGCGATCAGTGAGCACGTGAGTGTGATCGACTTGCTCGCGGGGATTGATCCGAAATCTCTGGAGCCCCAGATCAAGGCGGCCAAGGCTGCGGGCATCAAAGTGGTTTCTTCGGATACCTACGGCATAGGTCAGCCGTCCGATCCCATTCTGAACGGAACGGTGAATGCGCCGTACGGACAAACGGCCAAACTTCAGGCCGACTGGATGACCGTGCACTCCAACGGCAACGGACAGATACTGCTCATCGGATCGAGTGACGTGGCCGCCAGCCCCTTTGGCATCGCGGCCGAAAAGGCAGAGTTTAAGCAGGTATGTCCTAATTGCAAGGTGTACAGCATCGATGTTCCGGTGGCCGACTGGGCATCTACAACTCAGACTCAAGTGCAGGCCCAACTCCAGGCTCACCCGAACCTGAACTACGTCTCACCGGTCTACGACAGCCAGTCGCAGTTCATCATTCCGGCCATCACCACCGCCAACAAGGTGGGCAAAGTCCACATCGTCAGCTACGACGGCACTCCGTTTGTCCTGGGTGACATGCAGACCGAGAAGGGCTCCATTGTCCAAATGGACGTAGGCGAGGACCTGGAATGGGTCAGCCTGGCGATCATCGACAACGAAATGCGAATCGTAGGTGGTTTGAGCGCGGTAGCGAACGAGGGAATACCGTTGTACCTCTGGGATATCACGAATGTGAAGAACGCTGGTACCCCTCCGCAGAACAACAAGGGCTACGGCGCGGCAGACCTTAGTGGTTACTACAAATTGTGGGGACTAACTAAGTGACGTTTCCTCAAGGGAATGTTGCGAGTGGCCAAAAGCCCCTTGCAAAGATCACTACCACTTCACTGGGGATCATCCCCAGTGAAGTGGTCTGTGAGGGGTAGTTGAGCAGTGGCAATGGGTACTACGCACCGGGAACATTCGCCCGCGATGACGCTCAGCGATCTACGCGTCGTGTTCGGGGAGACCCGGGCCGTGGACGGCGTCTCGCTGCGGATAGTGCCCGGACAAGTGCATGGCCTCGTCGGGCAGAATGGCTCGGGCAAGTCGACATTGATTAAAGTGCTCGCTGGCTATCACGTTCCCGAGTCGGGATCGGTGCTTGAGGTCGGCGACCAACGAGTGACGTTTCCGGTCACCCGTGCGGCGCATAAGCAACACGGCATGGCGTTTGTTCATCAAGACCTCGGACTCATCCCTCAGTTGTCGGTTCTCGAGAACCTTCTCATTAGTGAGTTGAGTTCGGACAACCGGCGATGGATCTCTTGGCCTCGCGAGAGAGAACGTGCTCGTGTGACGTTTGAGAAGTTCGGATTGCACCTTGACCCGACGGCGCAGGTAAGTACCCTTACCCTGGCGCAACGAGCGATGCTGGCGATTGTGAGGGCGGTGGAGGAGATTACGTCCCATCGCTCCGGCGATGGAGAGTCGAGTGGAGGGCTGCTCGTGCTAGACGAGCCGACGGCATTCCTTCCAGAAAATGACAAGGAGCATCTCTTCCAACTGATACGCGACGTCGCCGCCTCGGGAGAGAGTGTGCTGTTCGTTTCGCACTACCTCGAAGAAGTTCTCGAGATAAGTGACCACGTGAGCGTACTTCGCGATGGGAAAGTCGTCGGTGATTTCCCCTCGCGGGGGTTGACGAAAGACCGTTTGGTTGAGTCGATCATTGGGCGATCATTGGATGGTGGCGGAGCGGTCGCACCACCAGCGACCTCGGGGAAAATCGGCATCCAAGTCAGCGACCTGGCCGGCGGCCTGGTGAAAGGTGTCGACTTACAGATCCTCGAAGGAGAGATCGTCGGACTGACGGGACTGTTGGGTTCGGGATTCGAAGACGTTCCGAACTTGATCTTCGGCGCACAAAAGGCAGAGCGCGGCACCGCCTTCATGGGCGGGAAACTTTACGACCTGACGACGATGGAACCCGCGCGGGCGATAGAGGCGGGGATCGCGCTCGTTCCGGCTGATCGCCATCATGACGGACTTGTGCAGAGTTTGTCCGTCGTTGAGAATGTCACCCTGCAGCTGCTCGCTTCGCAACGGGGTAGGTTCGGCTTGAGCCGATCCAAGATGTTGCGGACCGCCGAGCGTCTCATGGAGGACTTCGATGTCCGACCCCGTGAGCCTTTTTGTAAGATTAGCGAGTTGAGCGGGGGTAATCAGCAGAAGGTACTTCTCGCGAAGTGGCTCGCGTCTGAACCCCGAGTGGTATTGCTCGACGAGCCCACTCGGGGAGTTGATGTCGGTTCGCGCCACGATATTCTTCAGAAGATTCAAGCAGCAGTGGTGCGCGACGGGCTCAGCGTGCTCTGCGTGAGTTCGGAACCCGATGAACTTGTTGAGCTCTGTGATCGAGTGATTGTCATGGGCGGTGGGCAAGTGGCGAGCGAGATCGGGCGCTCGGAGTTGACAAAAGATCGGATCGTCGAGCGCTGCTATAGCGCTGCCGCGGCTTACGCCTAATGGGGGTATAAAAGTATGAGTGAAAATAGGTCCACGCGCGCCGAAGGACAGCCATTGACCCACCGCGAGGATAAAACTATCGCTCCAGTGGAATCTGACGGTGACAAATCCACCGTGGGGCACGAACAACAGCCCCGTAAGAGCCGGTCGTCGTCGTTCGTCAATGTAGCCGAACGGATCGGTGTGCCGGTTGCCTTATTGATCGTCATCGTCATCTTCGGGATTCTCGAGCCAAGCACGTTTCTCACCATGGGAAACCTGACAACTATTCTGGCGTCACAGGCCGTGTTGGTAGTACTAACTTTGGGTCTAATTATTCCTTTACGCGCGGGTGATTACGACCTGTCCGTCGCCGGGACGCTCACCTTGTCCGCCATGATGATCGGTGTTTTAAATGCTCATATGGGAATGCCCATTTGGATTGCCATTCTCTGCGCGCTCGCAATGGGGGTATGCGTCGGACTGATTAACGGGTTCCTGTCGCTATTTTTTGGAATTGATCCATTCATTGTGACCTTGGGAATGGGCACACTGTTGTTGGGACTGGTGCTCTTGATCTCGGGCGATCAAACCTTTAGTGGCGTCTCGACGGGACTGGTCAACTTGGTGATCACTGATCGATTTTTGGGGATTCCACTGGAATTTTACTACGTCCTGGCCATCGCGCTGGTGATCTTTTACGTTTTCGACTACACCGCGGTGGGCAAGCGGCTCCTTTTCGTAGGTACGGGCCGCGACGTCGCTCGACTTAGTGGAATCCGTGTCGGAAAACTTCGAATTGGGGCGTTGGTTAGCGCGGGTTTTTTGGCCGCTCTGGCGGGTATTATTTACGCCGGAACTAGTGGTTCGGCCGATCCGACGTCCGGATCATCATTCCTTCTACCGGCGTTTGCCGCGGCGTATTTGGGTGCGACCACGATCAAACCGGGTCGGTTTAATCCTTGGGGAGCAGTGGTGGCGGCCTACTTCTTGATTACGGGAGTGACTGGACTGGCAATCCTAGGCATAAATACATGGGTGCAAGACGTCTTTTATGGCGGTGCACTCATAGTGGCGGTCGTGATGTCTCAGCTCGTTCGACGTCGTCGACAGCAAGAACTCGCGTAGTTGCGTATCCGCCGTCTGCTTGAATGTTGTGCCGACACTCTTGCAAATATTTCGAAAGGCGTATTGCTTGTCTCCGTCCTTAACCGTGGTTCGTTGGCGCCGTTTCGGTGAGTTCACGTAGTCCTTCCTTGTTATGTATGCGTTTACGTAACAAGGAAGATGAAACGCTTACGACTCCTTAAAGAGGTGACTCAACTCTGGCGCCCGTCCGGCTCCGGCTGCCTAGCTGAGTTCTTTTCGTATTGATCCTTCCGATCAACTCCTTAATAGGGGACTGGCGCAGTCCCAGGTGCCTTGCGGCGCTCAGCGACCTTCCTCGTTTCCTTGGCGGAAGGTCGTTTCACATTCGTCGGTCATCACTTTCACTTGGTTGACGAACCGCTTCACTGGCGCAACTGCTCCGTCGCGGCAATGTCCCAGTACGAGGAGGCGCCATCGGCGTTAGATGTGCGGCCGTTCCACGGTGCTCATCTTGTTAGATGAGTGATCTAAGCGACAATAGAGTCGTAACGTGAAAACGGGAACGGACGCCTTTGGGCTCGCGCTCTTGGATTGGGCGCGAGGTGGCACGATCCCGGAGACGGTCGAACGTGATGACGGATTCACCACAACCGGGGCTGGCCCCGACGTGTACTTGTCCGAATTCAAAGGCTGGCCCGCCGCGGAACGCCAGTCGATACGCCACGTGCGGGGTCGCGTCATCGACGTGGGTTGTGGAGCTGGCAGAGTTGCTTTGAATCTGCAACAGCGCGGTATCGATGTTGTTGGTCTCGACGCCTCTCGTCTCGCGGTTAAAGCGGCGAGGATCCGCGGCGTGAAAGACGTCTGGTGTATGTCGATAGATACCCTGAGCCGGAGAATCGGGTCGTTCGACACCATCGTGTTGTTCGGGAACAATTTCGGAATATTTGGAACGCCCGATCGTGCCCGTCAGCTCTTGACCGAATGGGCGAAGAGGCCGAACCCGCGAACCCGAATCGTTGTCGGAACACTAACCCGTACTGCGGTGACGCTCCCGCGTTCGATCGAGCGTATTACCACCGGAACCGCGAGCGCGGCAATATGCCAGGACAGGCGCGTTTCCGATATCACTACGGCTACTCAGTTAGCTCGTGGTTTCCTTGGCTCTTCGTCTCGCGAAGTGAGATGCGACTGCTCCTTCGAGGAACGGGTTGGCATCAAGCCCGCGTACTGGGCGAGCGTTCGAGCGAACCGTACGTCGCCATTTAGGAGAAGGATTGACGTGGGGTCGAAGTCCTGCACGTCCGTCGGATAGACCCTCGTCAAGCTCTTTTGGGACTATGGGATTCAAATGATGACCCCTTGCATGCCATGCGGTCTTGTTCAGTTCACGGACGCCCACTGGTGACCGTAGTTGGTTTGAATATTGGGGTTTCAGTTCGCCGGCGTTCAGGGCCGACCGCACGCAACCGTCGGCGTTGCTAAAGGCATTGCTAAAGAAATTATTGCATAGAAGTTGGGTTTCGTGTCAGAGATCCGGTGCGTTGACTCCGGTACCGGGCACGAGCGTCTGATCTCGTATGGGTGTCTGAGCCTCGGAGCGTTCGTCGTCACGCCTCCCATTCAAGCCCCTCGATGATCAACAATTTTCGGACTTATGCCGTGTGCACGATAAGGCCTGATGTGGATTGCTGCGGAAGCAGACTGCCCAACTTAGGACTCAGATGGTCGAAGCGCCACCACTGAAATAGGTCGCGACACGAATCGGAAGTTGAACTTGCCATAATCCGGTGACTATGTCGTAGCATGGCGAAGCTGCATCACCAAGCATGGGCCTGGCTCCGCGCTGTTCGCAGCGGGAGCCGAGGCTGTTTGTTCACTGGGGCTAGCTTCACCCACCCGAAGTTGAACTGTGGGAGTCGGATGGCGGGAGACAGTCGCGTCTGCTTCTGCGAGAGTCGGGGCGTGAGATTCCCCTGACTACTTCACCAGGTAGGAAAGTCAGAGTCAAACAGTCAACCTTCTGAACTCTTTCGTCATTTAGTTAAGATGACTTGACTAATGCCTCAGGACATTAATATAGTCGCGGTAAGGGTCTGAACTAAGGATGGTGGGGTGCCTCGAAAAAAAGCAGCACCAGAATTGGCATTGAATGACTCTAATGAGTTTGACGTTGGTGGGCGTTTGCGGCGCATTCGACTTGCTCGGAAACTTACGTTGTCCAAAGTGGCGACGTCAGCTGGGATCAGTGAAGGGTTTTTGAGCCAAATAGAACGCGGCGTCGGGAATGCCAGTATCGCCACACTTCGCTCGGTGGCCGGGGTACTCGGCGTAGAAATGCGTGATCTCTTCGATGAGTCCTCCGATCGAGTTAACGCTGTGCTCTATGAGCGAGATAGGCCGATTCTCTCTTTTGGCGATATGGGAACAAAGTACCTTTTGACGCCGGCTCTTGATCGAAATCTTGAAGTCTTCATTACCGAGTTGAATCCTCACGGTACGACGGGTGACGAGGCCTATGTTCATGGTGACTCCGAGGAGTTGTTGTTGGTGCTCGAAGGGAAGATCGAGTTTCATCTCGCTGATGAAGTGTTTCATCTTGGCGCCTGGGACTCCGTTATTTTTCGGAGTTCAACGCCGCATCTCGCTAGGGAGATAAATGGAGAGCTAGCGAAATTGCTGTTCGCGGCAACGCCGCCAAGTTTTTGACTGTCCCGAGGGCATGTCAGTAGTTACGGAGAACGAACGGTTGTCGATGATCGAAGTTGGGGGGAAACTCATGAGGGTGGTTAGGGCTCAAGTTGTAGCAGTGAAGTTAGAAAGGGAGGTGCGCTGATGTCGGAACTGATTCAGGCATACATCAATGGTCAGTGGGTTAGTGGAGCGGGGGGAACTGCGCAGTATCACTCGGCTTATGACGATTCAACGTTAGGGACTTTTTCAGTGTGCCAGGCAAGTGATGTTGAGAAGGCAATAACTGCGGCTCGCGGTGCCCAAGCTAGTTGGGCGGCCACACCACTCCTTGACAAAGTCGATCTTATGTACAAAGCGTACGAACTTTGTAAGGAGGCGAACGAAGAGATCGCGCAATCGATTAGTGCCGAAATGGGCAAGACCATTCATGAGTCGCGAGAAGAGATGCTCCAATACGGTTGGGGGCATTTCAGGCGTGCCGCGGAAGACATGCTCCGTTTCCGTGGTATGACGTTGCCGAACTCTGAGACTCGCTCAAACAGCAAGCGGATGTTTGTTCAGCAGTATCCACTCGGTGTCGTCGGTGTGATCTCGCCGTTTAACTTTCCGGTCGATATCCCAGCCATCGCCATTACCTACGCCCTGATCGCGGGGAATACGGTGGTTTGGAAGCCGTCGGAACACTGCCCCGGCAGCACTCACCGCTACGCCCAGATATTCCAGGACGCGGGCTTCCCCGCAGGTGTCTTTAACTACGTCCCGGGATATAGCGATGCCGGCGAAGCTTTGGTCGAGAGCCCCGACGTACGTGGTCTGTTCTTTACTGGAAGTACCCGAGTAGGTCGCAAGATTGCTGCGGCGGCTGGCGCAGGTCTCAAGCGGACACTGCTTGAACTTGGTGGGAACGGACCGATCATCGTTCACCGTGATGCCGATCTCGATCGAGCGGTGGAAGCCACCATTGCTGGGTGCTTCTACATGGCTGGTCAGGTGTGCACGGCCGCGGAGCGGGTGTTGGTTCACGAAGAGATTCACGATATTTTTGTTGCGAAGCTGATCGAGCGAACCAAGCAATTGAAGATTGGCAATCCTCTCGACGAGGCCACGGACATGGGCCCGCTCTGCAACGACAACGTATTGAAGCAGGTTGTGTCGCACGTTGATGACGCCCGTGCCAAAGGTGCCGAAGTCATCCAGACGGCCGAACTTACGGGACGACTGTTCCCACCGACGATTCTGGTCAACGTTACCGACGAAATGCTAATTGCCAGGGATGAAACTTTTGGTCCGGTTGCTCCAATCATTAAGTACAGAAATATCGATGAGGCACTTCAGATTGCCAACTCCACGGAGTTCGGATTGAACGCCGCTGCGTTCACGAACGATCTTCGCGATGCGTGGCGATTCGTTGATGGACTTCAGCACGGCACGGTGTTGATCAACGAGACGACGAATTATTGGGATCAGTTGGCGCCGTTCGGAGGAGCGAAGTCGAGTGGTCTCGGTCGTGAACTCTCTTCGTGGGCACTCGGTGCATTTACTGAGACGAAGACCGTTGTTTTCGACATTTCGTGATTAAGGCTATCGACGTGGCGTCGAGAATATTTGAGGACAAAGATTGATTATGGCAAATGATGCGGAGTTTGAGTCCAGCGCTACTCGTCCTTTATGGATGCAGCAGGCTCTCGAGCGCGAAGGAGGCGACGAAGGACCGTCACTTCATGGCGACGAAAAATTGGACATCTGCATCGTTGGCGGGGGGTTCACGGGACTATGGACCGCAATCAAAATAATTGAATCTGAGCCGTCGGCCCGTGTTGGTGTTCTTGAATCCGATATATGTGGCGCCGGAGCCAGTGGAGCCAATGGTGGGTTTGCGATGACCTGGTGGCCGAAGTTCGCCACCCTGAAAAAGATGATGAGTACTGATGAGGCATTGAGATTGGCGGTGGCCTCGGAAGAGGCCGTTGCTCAGATTGGCAAATTCTGCGAGAACAACCTCATTGATGCCGATTTCATGCCTGCAGGTTGGCTCTGGACCGCTACGAACACGAGCCAAGTGGGGAGTTGGAACGACACCATCAAAGACTTGGCTTCCGCTGGTGCATCACCCTTTCGAGAGCTTTCGCAAAGAGAAGTGATCGAGATGGGTGGAAGTGAGCGCCATCTGGGCGGTGTCTTCGAAGCAGGCGTCGCCACGGTCCAGCCGGCAGCTCTCGTGAGGGGTCTTCGAGTTGCGGCTATCGCGGCCGGGGTGCGGGTTTGGGAGAAAACCCCCATGCTCAATTTCAGCGTGACCTCTCAAGCAGTCAAAATCAGGGTGCCTGGCGGAACGGTTACTGCAGATCAGTTAGTTTTGACAACCAATGCTTGGCTTGCTCGGTATAAGGAAATTCGACGCCATCTTCTTGTTTTGGGGAGTGACGTCATTGCTACTGATTCAGTTCCCGAGCGACTTGCTTCGGTCGGGTGGACTCCAGGACTGGCAATCTCTGACTCACGGCGCTTGGTGCATTATTACCGACCAACCAATGACGGTCGAGTGGTCTTCGGGAAGGGCGGAGGTCGACTTGGATTCCGAGCTCACATGAACCGTTCGGTCTGGGCGACTCCCTTGCGAGGGCCAGAGGTGATCGATCAGTTTCGCCGGACGTATCCAATCCTCAGCGATGTGGCGATAACCAATACGTGGTCTGGCGCGGTGGACTATTCCTCGGATTCGTTGCCATTCTTCGGCACACTTGGTGGGGATAAGCGAGTCCATTTCGGCGTTGGCTTTTCCGGAAATGGTGTTGGGCCCTCTTACGTCGGGGGTCAGATCCTGGCGTCAAGGGCGTTAGGGCGAAACGATGAGTGGGGAACAAGTCCCATGATTCGCACCCCCAAAACTGCGCTGCCCTCTGAACCGTTTCGAGCACTCGGGGGTCGATTGGTTCGTGCGGCAATGCGAAGCAAGGAGTCTTCTGAGGATCAGGGGAAGAAGCCATCCCGATTGGTGTGTCGCATCACTCATCTTGACCCCACATCGTTTGTTGGGTGATCCGTTCAGTGAATGACAAGGTAATGAAGTAGATACGAGATTGAAGAGAAGTCAGTGAAGGAAGTGCGAAGGGCTGGTGCAGAAGTCCTGACCTCCGTCTAAGAGTTAGATGTTGAGGACTGAACGCACATCTAATTTAAGGTGAAGCAAGGGCAAAAAACAGGTGCGGTCTATGACGAAGCCATGGCTTCGTTGGTGTGTGTACAGCGATTAGACCGCTCGCTGTCACTTTTTAGCTCGTCAGCCCGCGACGTGGCCCGTAGAACGGGTTGCCACTAATCCGTTATGAGGATTTATTCGCGGTCCAGCGTCTCTGTGATGTTTCAAAGTCTGTCAGCCGCCATAGCAACGCCCTCTGTGGTTGGAAGCGATAGAGCACATTAAACGGCTCATTGTTCTTTGGTAGATAGTCGACATCACCTGGCTCGTCATATTTTGTATCAAGCACGGCCATGACCGCGCTAGAGAGATTCGGCTCTCCAAGGTCTTCGGCATGTCCGTGAACGATGACCACATTTTCCGCACTCTCAAGATGAATCACGGCTCTACTGTCTCGAGCTAGGTTCCGGGCCTTGACCGTAGTTCGCGAGGTATAGAAGTAGAGGTGTTCGTTAAGGACAGCTCCCCAGACTGGAGACACATGGGGCGAGTCATCTGGATTGATGGTGTTGAGCCAGTAGTTGCGTGATGGGGTGAGCGCTGCGACTACCTCTGACCAAGGCACTATATGTGGCACGTTGTCCGGCATGATCCTTATTCTGGCATTTCCAATCGTGGCGGCTCAACTTGATCGGATCACTTTGCGAGATGATTCTTAGGTGGTTTCAGGGCATCAGGTCAAAAGTACGCTAAGGCAACTTTAATGAGTTGATCTAGCTACAGGGCCAATGAGTGACCTCCAGAACTGACTCATCCTTCAGAATCTGCCTCGTAAACCGTGGTGCCCTCGTACGGGAATGACACCTATTGCATTACTAAAGATGGCTATGGTACGGTGCAAGTCAACTGAGATGGTCAGAGGTGTTCATTGACGTAAATGAAGCCCGGATATTACTCAGAGGGGGGCGATGATGTCACAGAGTGGCGCCAGTGAAATGAAATCAACGAGAAGAAAAGACCTCGTTGATCAAGCGGTAATTGCGCAGTTCGTTGGGAAGGTCGAGCCCGGCGGAGAAGTAACTCTCGCGACCGTACTCGGCACGGTTGCATTCAGTTTGCTCGTTGTATTTGGTACCACTGCTTGGTGGATGCTTCACTAAAAACTTCAGGGGGGATTATGGCCATCGATGACGCAATGGGTGCGAGTTCGAGCGAGATACTTCCAAGTTCGAGTGATTACGGAGAAGGACTTCTTCCCATACCGGCTATAGATCGTTACGCCGGCACGGGTCTTATGTTCTGGCTGTGGTGTGGTGGGAATATTTTGCTCACTACGTTTGTGCTGGGTGGGTATTATGCGGCAGCGCTAGGAGCCGTGGGAATGATTGTGGTCACCTTTGCCGGTGGCCTCATCGGAAACCTCTTCCCGTCGATGTCTGGACTGCGCTCGGCTAGGTATGGCGTTGATGAATACGTTGGCATGCGCTCAACGTTTGGTACTTTTGGCGCTTACGTCGGAATCTTTATGCTCGTCGTAATCAATTTTGGTTGGGTTGGAATCCTTTCCTCCATTGCCGGCAAATCCGGCGCCGCGGCGCTGCACACGTACAACTTCTCTGACTTCCACTGGTACACAATTTTCGCGTTGGGCTGTGGAATTGTGCTCCCGGTTGGAATGCTCTACATCTCACCAAAGACGGTCTTCACGTTGGTGAAATTCACCGTCCCACTTCTCATCCTTTTTGCACTGCTGCTTCTTTGGAAGGAGCTGTCGCACTTTGGGTGGCACTACATTTCATCGATTAAGGCAAACCACTCGGTGAGCTGGCAGTATGCGATTGAGGCAAATATCGCCTACGCGGTCTCCTGGTTCCCCTATATGGGGGCGTGGAACAGATTAGCGAAATCGGAAAAGGGGGCATTCTGGGGTGCTTGGCTCGGTCTTAGTTTTATTGCCATTCTCTTTGCAATCGTTGGTGGAATAGCAACACTGACATCTGGATCTGGTGACCCGTCGGTCTGGGCAACGAAATCAGGCTTAGGCATACCGGCACTGTTCATCATCATCCTTTCAACCTTGATCAATAACGCCATGCTTCTTTACTGTTCCGCGATGGGCATCAAAACGGCGTACCCGAAGGCGAATTACCACTGGGTCGTTGGACTTGTGGCACTTCCATCTATTTTCTTCATCTATCAGGGAACTCTGCAGAACAACTTCTCAACAATCTTGACGGTGGTTGGTGCATTGATCGCGCCTTACTGGGGCGTTGCCCTCGGTGACTACTTCTTGCTGCGCCGGCAACATGTTGATTTGGTAGGTCTTTACCAGGGCGAAGGTGGTCCATACTGGTTCAAGAGAGGTTTTAACCCCATTGCATTTGGGGTGTGGGCAGTTGGCGTTGTTATGTGGTTATTCCTCGGCGGTTGGACTTCGTACGTAAGTTGGCTGCATTTTAATTCTGGCGAAAAAGTCTTCACCTACTTAACCGCAACTGCGCCAGTTATTATTTTTTGCGCGCTTGCTTACTGGGCCCTGGGCTTGATGGGCTTCTCCACAATCACAAAGTCAATGCCGGCAGCAGCGGAAATCACTAAGAAATAACTGAGGAGAGTTAGAAGCCTCAGGGGCGATGCTCGAGTAAACGAGTGTCGCCCCTGAGGCTTAAATATCGGCAGCTCGTGTGCCAACTAATTTAAGAGCCGCAAAAATCTTCGAGTCGCCACCGGTAAGAATGAAGTGGCCTCACAGTATTTGGGTAGATGGCTAAAGGAGCGCATTCCTGGCACCCATTCTGCACGCACTAAGGAGATTTGCGATCACGGGTAGAGCTTCCGGATAACTGAAACTCGGGATGCATTCGGGGACATCTTGGACTTGCGAATAGGGAGGGCGTAGAACGACAACTGATTCCTTGCATGCCATCAACAATCTCGACGTTTCCTGACGTGCGTAGTTGTCCAATTTTGCATGTAATTACTGCGATCTCGTCCGCAGACGTTTCCTGAAGAGTCTCACTGTTTTTTGGGGTTGCTTGCACGGTTGCTTACATTGAACATCGTGCAAGGGTATGCGAGCCCTCAGCTATGGGTCGTGAGGGTTCACGTCGGAGAGCCGACGTCCACAATCTCCGACTGGCGTGTTCAGCCCTGGGAACGTTGAATTGTCCTATCACCCACTCTGAGTTAAACCGGAGTAAACGTCGTACGACAACTTCCGATCAGGGAGCCAGATCTCGCAACAACCGTGACGATCACTCGAAACCCACTGGTTGCCCGTGAGATTCGGTACGCGACGGAGGCTGCCCCTGAGGGGTTCGCTTGTGTAGTTTTGACAGTATTGGTAGTCCTGTAATGCGCCGTTGTCGTAATTCGTGCGTAGCTGCGTGTATGGATCAGGACGGTGATAGTCGAATAGTCCGTTGGACGCGGATTATCGACGTGAGCCGTGCACGCAAGAGTCGCGGCACTTGAAGTGGAGGCCACAGCGATGGTCGCAGGCCCAGTCAGGAATGTGGCACACAGAATTGTCCTAATCAGTCGACGTGACACGGTTCGTGTAACCACTGCCGCCTCCAATCTCTTGGGAACTGACGCAATCGCCCGCCGGGCCCGGTCGTCTCGTTCGGGAATCTCGAATCATTTCGTCTTCGATTACCGAACATACTCGTGGTTGCACTACTTCGGCTTCTGCGCTTGCAGTTCAACAATTTGCGACTGCAACTGGGCCTTGACCGTCTCCGCCTCACCGTTGTACAGGGCCAGCGCGATGCTCAGGTGGTTTGACACCCAGTCGTCATGGTCGGAACCGAAGTAGAGGACAGAGGGCTTCTGGCGGTTCGACACCGAAATCGTGATGCTTCCCGGAGCGTGCTGAATGCCGAGGAGCTTGGCGAACGTGGACTCGGACGTCTTCTTCGAGCCCTGGTACACGATGCGCTGGTTGGTGATCGTCATCGTGCCCACGTCCACTGCGGTCGCCACCGGCGCTCCCTGCACGTAGTGTCCACGCGTCGAGCCCACGCGGTACCTGATGGAGCGGCCAGCGATCTTCCCGATGGGGAAGGACACGCCCTGCGACGCCCCCTGCCACTGACCCGCACCTCGCCGGTCTTCAATGAGACTGATGTTGGTCGCTTGAGCGACAGCGACTTCACCGTGCTTTAACATCACCGCCACGTCAGACACGGCGCTGTTTCCGGAAGCGATCGCCAGCAAGTCTTGGACCTCCTCTAAGTGATGGGCCCACACGTCCAGCGCTGCCTGTCGCTCCTCCTGGGCGCGTGCTGCCTTCCGTGCCTCTTCGGCCAACGCAGCCTCGCGTGCTCCTTCCGCCTGCTTCTCCTTGTGCTTCTCGAACATGGCGCTCCTCCGGTTCCGCTAGAAAACGTCTCGGCGGCTCATGCTACGTCCGAAGTGATGTCCAACGATGAGGCGCACTCCGTCTCGAGTATGGCCCAGTTGGGGGAGCCGACGTCAACAATCTCCGACTGGCGCATTGGCGACTGGACAGGTATTGCAAGGTGAGTGAATTAGGTAAATGGAACCTGATCTCTACCGCCCGTTCCCAGGGTGCGCATCGGGATCGACGCCCATCCGCACCATGGCGTCCCGCGTTGGGCCATGGAGGTTGACTGAGATTTCGTTTCGGGGGACACGGATGTACTCGGGTCGCTTGCTGAGGTTGTTCTGTACTCAACCTCGACGATGAGGACCCCGTCTCTGACTTCAAGCACGCCGACATTCACCCAGTCGCGTACGCCCATTTCGAGAATCTCCTGGAATCGACCATTAAAGCTTTCAGCTGGCACAGGCGGGGCTAACGGAACACCAGATGGACCTTCACCAAGATCCACGACTGCGATGCTCGACCACGGTGGCAACGCAGAAAGTTCGAGCTGATCCATCCACGTGAGAAGTCGATCGAGAACTGTAGGAAACGAACGAGGGTCTTCGAATCTTGAGGTCACATTGCAAGAGTAACTAGTTAGCAGCCTCCCTGAGCCGACGTCAGCAATCCGACTGGCGACTCAAGTCGTGGGCAGGGACATAACCGACGTTCAGGGATGCTCGGAGTCGGCCATCGCCGTTCGATAGTGAAGGAACACCACACCACTACGGAAGCGGCGTTCGCTGAGCAGTTCGCACTCAAGACGAACGTCGTTGGGCAGCGACGGCTTGCCACCACCCAGGACAACGGGCGTCAAGAATAGCTGGTACTCGTCGACGAGCCCAGCCTTGAAAGCCTGCGCTGCCAGGTTGGGGCCGCCCACGGTGATGTCTCGTTCCTGGGAGGATTTCATCTCTTGGATCACCCTCGGGTCGAACTTGCGCTCTATGCGCGTTTTGGCGCTTGACACGGTTTCCAGCGACTTGGAGTACACGATCTTGTCGGCTGCCTGCCATAACTCCGTGAAGTCCCGTATGCAGGGCGGCTCGTCGGCAAGAGCCTGCGCAGTCTCCCAGTAGACCATCGTCTCGTACATCCGGCGCCCGTAGAGGTAGGTGCCAACCGGTCGTTCCAGGTCGTTGAAAAAGCTGTGCACCTCCTCGTCAGGCGCCGCCCAGTCGAAGTTGCCTCTCTCGTCTTCGACGAAACCGTCGAGTGACGTGATCGCAGAGAAGATCAACTTGGCCATACGCGAGAATATTCCGATTCGGGACTCATTCCAGGTGTCGGAGACCCGACGAAACAAGAATGCCACCTTGCACTGGTGGCTTGAGCCCTCCAATTTATGACTCGTGTCGGAGAACGGACGAGGCTTTAGGCAGAGTGCGGGAATCCTGGGCTGACCCGAGGACCCAATTTGAGCGAGTTGCGTTTCTCGATCTGGCCGAATAGCGATTTTTCAGATGGTCGGCGACGCTTTCACGGTTCAATCGACCGTGGCGAAGACGATCCTCACTCACCTCTCAACACCTGGGCGGTCGCTGTGCGAGCAGCGCTCCGACCCGGCAGCGCCGCCACCACATTCGCCAGCGCCAGGGTGACAGCGGCGACAATGATCATCGAAAGAACAGGCACCGTCGGCTCCGGCACGGCGTCGATGTATCGAGCAAATTGGATCCACAGCCACCGTCCGATCAAGATACCCAGCGGCAGGCCCACGACGATACCAATGACCCCAGCCACCGAGGCTTGCCACGCAATGGACGCCATCAACTGGCGCCGCGTGAAACCGAGCGTGCGCAGCAGCGCCAAGTCACGCCGTCGCCGTCGGACCGAAGCGGCGAGCGTGATACCGAGCGCCGCGACCGCCCCCGCCGCCAGCGCGAGGGCAAGCACGTCCGGCGTAGCTCCAATAGAGCGATAGTTCTCGATCTCCGCGGGATACTGGACCGGCAACACCACCACACTGTCGCCATCGCCTCCTCCGTTGGGAACCTTCGTGAAGGCGAGATTGCCGACGGCCGCGATCTTCTTCAATGAGGCCAGGGCCTTCGTCGTGGATACGCCGTCGCGGAGCCGAATGAACACCATCGGTGGCCCGTTCAACGTGGGGTACGGGCTCGCCAAGAACTTGCGCATCGACGCCGGTTCGATGTTGTTGGAGGCGACGCCACCTGTACCCATGGAGGCGTGAAGATTCTGTGGGTTGCCGACGGCCGGAAGCGTGGCCGTCCCGACGATGACCAGTTTCCTCGGAGACACGTAGACCGGCGCGTCGTGCGGCGAACCGTACGAGCCAATCACGGTGTCCCCGAGTTTCTTGTGCAGTTGCTGCATCGTCGCCTCGCCGAGGACTATCTGGTTGTTCGCGTCGACCTCGTGACCCGAGAGCAGCGGCGGCGTCACCCGAGCGTGCGGCGACATCACGAGAACCGGAACGGTCACGCCGTCAATCTGGATGTTCGGAAAGCTCACCGGCGACCAGGCCGCGACGAGGGGATCCTTGTTCAGCAGGCTCGTGGCCTGGGGCGGGACACTCCCGCTGCTCGACGACAACGCGTAGCTCCAGTTCCACCCGTAGAGCGCCGGGCGCGAAATGAGGGTGTTGAGGCTGCTACCGAAGGTGAGGGTCGCCACGACGATCGTGACCGCAACGACGGCTCCGAGGAGAGCCGAGCGTACGGGCACCTTGTCGCGGTTCTGACCCGGCTCGAGTGCGAAGCGAACGCCCGCCACCGCCGTCAGCGGCAAGCCCACGTTGGCGGCGAGTCGGGCCACTCTCGAGCCCACCGGGACACCGGCGCTCGCCCGACTCGACCCGGGATGGAGCGAACGTCGTCGCGCGAGGACGAAGGCGAACGCGCCAAGGCCGACGACCATCGTCACGAAGCCGAGGCCGAGCACGCTCCAGTCGAAGGAAAATCCTCGATCTGGATAAACCGCGCGCACCGGCCCAATGGGCGACAGCGGCGACAGGAGAATTGCCAAGTCCACCGCCAGCGCCGACCCCGCGACGACCGCACCCAGGACACCGAGGAGACGGATTGCCGTCGCCATCGCGGGATCTCCGCCGAGGGCGCGAAGAATCTCGATATCACCATCGTCACTCTGGAGCACGCGCGCCACGAGTCCGCCCGCGATGATCAAGGTCGCGAGGAGCGCGATGAGGCCGAACACCCCAAGAGCGATCGCTTCGGGGCCGATGGAATGGTCCACCTGCCCGGTCACGATCAAGGTGACGTGGAACAGGTAGCTCGTACCTTTTGGGAGAGCAGCGATAATCTCGCGCTCCACTGCCGGTACGTCGCGAGCACCGTGTTGTAGTTGCAAGGCGTAGTCGTTGTAGTCCATCCCCGTCGCGGCAAAGCGCCGGGTGAGATTTGGCGTGAAGAGCATGAACGTGGGATACCGGTCGACCTCGTCCAACACGACTTCATTGTTGAACACGACAGTCCCTACGAGGTGCATCGTGAGGCGCAGCGTCGGCTTGACCTTGGCGGTGCCGATGCCGGGTAGTCCCGCTTGCGTCGTGGTGTAGAAGTACATCGGAATCGATTGGCCCACGTGCCATCCCAAGAGTCGCTCGGCCGCGGTGGTCAACACGAATTCGTTCGCACGCTTGGGGTTGGCCATACGCCCGTTGACGACGGCGACCTTGTCTTGATTGAAGTACTCCCCGTTCAAACTCCCGATCAGGACGACGTCGCCGGACTTGAACGCGGGAAGATTTCGCGGGGCACCGCCCTTGCCGGCCGGCAGTGCGAACACGTTGTAGGACATCGTCTCGACGTGTTTGACGAGCGGTAGGTGCGACAGCGCCGCGGTCTGGTTGGGCGCGTACAGCAAGATACTCATGTCAGAAGGATCGGTGTGCTGCAAAAAGACCTTGAACGACGACTCGGTACGCCGCGCCGCGGTGAGCGAACCAATAGCGACACCGCCAACGAGTCCAATAATGAGGGCGATTGTAAGAAAGGCGCTCCGGCGCCGGACGAAACTGGCCCGCAACCAGTACCAGGCGACGCGTATGACCTGACCGCTCATGACGGCACTCTCCTCCTGGCGCGGCAGCTGGTTACCGCCAATGGGAGTCTGTCTCACGTCGAATGTCTGGCCCAGGCGGCCACCTCTCCGTCTTCCCTCGTGTTAGTACCCCTCAACTTGATCATCTGGCGAGTCGATAATCCCGAACATTCTGCGGGCGATCGAACGAAAACTGGCTTCAAAAGGGAACGACAGTTTTCAGTTTTTGGGTGCTCACGTAAGTTGTTTCAACAGAGCGAGTTCACATCGTAGAAATTGTCTAGGGCTCACGTCGTCATTTGGTGACGACAACGGTCCACACGCCTTCCCGGTGTCGGAGACCCGACGTGACAAATCTGCTACTAAGCACTGGCGATTGTTCAACTAGTCCTCAGCACACTGAGGTGTCCGTCTGCCAGTGTTCCTCGTTGAGTCACTATGAGATATTGTTCGCGACGTGGAGGGCTCTCCCATTCCTCAGCTGGCGCAAGTCGTTCTTGACACGACCAATCCTCGCGCGAGCGCCGAGTTTTGGCGATTGCTTCTCGGGCTCGCCTACCGCAAAGGACATGAGCCACCCGAGCCTGGTGAAGACGATCCCGCCGGACGCGACTGGCTCAATTTGCTGACCCGTACTGGTGAACCGTGCCTCGCATTTCAACGAGTTGACGAGCTACCTCGATCGACGTGGCCAAAGCCGACCATTCCGCAGCAGTTGCATCTAGATCTAACAGTGAGCAGTATTGGCGAGTTAATTTCCGCCCACTCACGGGTCGTTGAACTTGGTGGCGAGTTGCGCCTAGACCGATTGGATTCCACCGAAGAGCCGTTACAGGTATTTCTCGATCCCGACGGACACCCATTCTGCATATTCGTCGTGGAGCGCGCCTGAGCGAACTCGTGTCGGAGACCCGACGTAACAGGTCTGCTACCACGCACTGGCGTTTGGCAAGTCGGTGAAACCTCATCGCCATCGTGATCTCCGGGCCTTCAAACGACGTTGGGCCCAACGTCCGAATCGAAACAAACGTCTCGGAGCTTGCGAGCGAAGAAGTGGGTAACAGCAATAGGGTTACCGTAGCCACCAACCAGGAAACCAGTCGTGGTCGCTGGGTCACAAGGACGGCCCATCTGCGCGACTGGTTTGTCCCATAGGAAAAGTGCTTCGACCTTCTCGTGGTGCTGGACCATCAGACGCTTCTCATTGTCGGCCGAGACCGGAATTGACAAGTCGGAGAGCGGGATCGTTCCAATTTCTGTCGTGTTTTTCACTCCTCGGATAGTGGGTGCGGACATCAAAAGGCGGCAGGTAGCACCCTCGTTATAGAAGTACGCCGGGACTGCCTTGTTAGCAACCGCCATCCCCTTGACCACTTTTTTTGTAGTAGGTCGCGTTAAGCACTACTGTGCCCGCCGTCACGCGTGTCTGTGAAGCTTGGCAAGCAGGATGGTGCGTCACAGCGGCTTCGGCGTTGATCGCGAATGGGACCGCCAACGTGGTGGCCGTCAAGAGTGCTACGGCGATCTGTCCAATCGTGACCTAGTTCATGCGAACCCGCCGGCTGAAAAGACTCACGTTCGCTCTCCTTCGATGTGACATTAGGTACGTTCAGATGCATACCCGCTACCTAGTTTGGAACGATAGAGGTAAGCGTAACTGTCTCACGCATACGCAGAACGACGGACTACGCCGAGTAACGCAACCGATGGTCCCTGTCTTGCATAAGGGTTCGACTCGGAGACGCGTCGTCACTGTCCACCAATCAGATCGGACTCGCCACACTGACCACGGCCGAGGCCCTGGTTGTCGATGACTACCGCGAGGACCGCGTGACCGGCAGCTTCGTTCTCATCGACGACGTCACCAACGCCACCGTCGCCGCCGGCATGGTGGAGCACGCCTCTTTTCTCTAGGCATCCCCCGAGGAGCCGGCGTCGGGGCCGAGTGGGTCAGCAGAGTTCCTGCATTAGCTGGACTTCGCGCCACTCCAACTATCCCAAACTTCGCTCCTCGCCCGCCGAGGTGGATCCCCAGAGTTGACGTGAGGACACATATAAATAGGCGTCATTGACGAGCGCCCGGACAATGCCCCAGCCGACGCCGCTCATTGACGCGGCGTCATACCTGATCGATGCCCGAGGCAAGGATCAGAGCACGGGCGTGCCGCCGGGCTCGAAGGCGGCCCACCAAACCGGCGATGCCCCCCGGTGCGAACAGCACGAAGAGCACGAAGATCGCCCCGAGCAGGAACTGTGGCTCCGACAGTGGGACCCGGAGAAAGGCTGGCAGGTGGGTGAACGAGGGCTCGGCCGACACCTTGTCGAGGAACTGCTGGAGATAAACGTAAACCATCGCCCCGACGACCGCCCCCCAGCGCGTGCCGGCTCCGCCGAGGACCACCATGATGAGGATCGACAGCGTCACCGTCGTCGAGGCCACGACACTCGGCACGGCGGTGCCGATCACCAGGATATAGAGGACCCCTCCCCCCGTGGCGACGAGCGAGGAGATCACGAACGACAGCAACTTGAAGCGATAGGGCCGGATGCCCAGCACGTCCAGACGGCGCTCGTTCTCGCGGATCGCCACGAAGACGTGCCCGGTCACCGATTCGGTGACGAGCCACACCACCGCGTAGACCACCACGAGGTACGCCAGGGCGAGCCAGTAGAGGCTCCGCGTGTTGGACACGGCCCCCGAGAGCAACGACGGCAGTCGGGTGTAAGAGAGCGCGAGGCCCGTGTCGCCGGCCGTGAGGTTGTGCGGGTTGCTCTCGATGAGGTAGAAAAAGGCCTGCGCGAAGGCAAGGGTCACCATGGCGAACGCGATGCCGTGCACCCGCAGGGCGATCGCGCCGAGTACCACGGCGAGGACGAGCGACACGCCAAAGGTGAGCAACAGCGACGGCCACAGCGGCCAGGCCCAGCGCGTCAGCGCGATGTCAAAGACGTAGGTGCCGGTCGCGAAGTACAGGACCGGCCCGAGCGACATCAGGCCCGTGAAGCCGAACATCAAGTCGTAACCAACGGCGACGCCGGCGAACATGAAGCACAGGGCCAATACCTCGAGCGTGCCCGTCGAGTTGACTATGTCGAGCGTGCCGGGCAACACCCACGCGACGTGCCAGCCCACGAAGGGCACCACGGCGAACAGCACGAGGGCCACGGCACCGATGACAATACCCACGTGCCGCGAGACCCACGTCCTCATATAACGTTCCCGAACAGACCGCGGGGGCGCCACTCCAAGACCAGGGCCAGCAGCAACACGGTCGACAGGTTCCCGATCTGGGCCCAGCCACTGTGGCCGCCGATGTAAAAGGAGGTGTAGTCCTGGAGCAGGCCCACGACGAGCGCCGCGACGGCCGATCCTCGGATCGACCCCAACCCCCCGATGACCACGACAATGAACGCGAAGATCAACAGGCTGTCACCCTGCGTCGGCGAGATGAGATCACCGCTGAACACCACGGCGTAGAGAATCCCCGCGAGACCGGCCATGGCCCCGCCGATGACAAAGACGAGGGTGAAGGCCCGTCCCACGTCAATACCCAGGGCGCGCACCATCTCGCGGTTCTCCACGCCGGCGCGGATGATGATGCCGTAGCGCGTGCGCGCCAAGAACCACTCGAGGGCGACCAGCACGGCGACGCCAGCGCCGAGCGCGAGAAAATTTGCGTTGGGCAAAAACATGCTCCCGATCCGCGTCGGCTCGATGAGCCACAACGGTACCGGGATCTGCAGGGCGGTACTGCCAAAGCCGCCCATCAAGAGTCCCACCGCGGCGAGGTCGAGTCCGATCGTGACGAGGATCTGACTGATCGGCTTGCCGTACAGCGGTCGGATGAGGACCAACTCAGTGACACCCGCGGCCACCGCGCCGCCGAGCGTGGCTCCGACGATGGCCAAAGTGATCAGGGCGGGCGCGCCGAGCGACGAAGGCAGTCGCGTCGCGATCTCCCAGCCCACGTACGCGCCGATCGTCATGAAGAGGCCGTGGGCGAAATTGAGCACGTCCATCAGCCCGTAGATGAGCGAGAGACCTGAGGCCGCGAGGAAGTAGATCGCCCCGAGCGCGATACCGCTAAAAGTGATGACCAGAAACGCGCTCACCCGGCGCCCGCCACTCCGAGAAGTCGGCGAACGAGCGCCGGGTCATCAAGATCGTCGGCCCCGCCGCGGTGCACCACCTCGCCGTGATCGAGCACGACAACGTCGTCGGCCAAACGTTTCACGACACCGAGATTCTGTTCGACGAGCAACACCGTCGAATGTTCGGCGGCCCGTTCGAGCACGCCGGCGAACTCGCTTACGAGCTTCGGGGCAAGCCCCTTGGAGGGTTCGTCCACTAAGAGCAGCGGCCGGTCGTTCAGCAGCGCTCGCGCGATCGAGAGCATCTGTTGTTGTCCGCCCGACAAGGTCCCGGCGCGCTGGCGGGCGCGCTGCTTCAACTCGGGAAAGAGCGAGAACACGTCGTCGTACAGCGCCACGGCACTACTTTCGGCGAGTCGCAGGTTCTGCTCGACGGTGAGCGTGGAGAAGATGTCGCGATCTTCTGGCACGTAGCCGATACCGAGGCGAACGATGCGGTGCGTCGGCCAGTTCTCGACCTCGTGGCCAAGCACCTGGATCTGACCGCTACTCGCCACGAGGCCCAAGATGGCTCGCAGCGTCGTGGACTTGCCGACGCCGTTGCGCCCGAGCAGCGCCGTCACGCCTCCCGTCGGCACGTTGAAACTGACGCCTTGAAGGATGTGCGAACCAGCGATACTGACGTGAAGATCGGAAACTGCAACCGCGTCGGTCACAGCGGTTCGCCGAGGTAGGCCGACTGGACGGTCTCGTTGGCCATGACCTCGTCGGGCTCACCACAGGCGAGGAGTCGTCCGTAGTCGAGGACGGCGACTCTCTGCGCGAGTCCCACGACGACCGCCATATGGTGCTCGACCATCAACACCGTTCGACCCTCGGAATGCAGTCGGGCGATGAGGTCCATGAGGAGACCCACGTCCTCGGTGTTCACGCCAGCCATGGGCTCGTCGAGCAAGAGGACCTTCGCTCGGGCGGCGAGAAGAATCGCCAGTTCGAGTTTGCGCTTGTCACCGTGGCTCAGCGCCCCAGTGACGTGACGCGCCACTCCCGATAGTCCCACCTCCCTAAGCGCCTCTTCGGCGGCCGTCGTCGCCTCGTCGCCAGACCGCGGCCGTCGCCATAGCCTCATATTGCCCCCGAGGCGGGCCTGGGCCGAGAGCCGCGCGTTCTCGAGCACCGTGAGCGAGTTGAACAGACTCGAGGTCTGGAACGTACGGCCCACGCCGATTCGAGCGCGGCCCGGGGATGTGACGCCGGCCAGGTCGCGCCCGAAGAGCTCGACCGAACCGGTCGTGGGCTTGAGCAGCCCACTCAAGAGATTGAGCAGGGTCGTCTTGCCAGCCCCATTGGGTCCGATGATCCCGAGGAAACTACCTTCTTCGATCTCGAGGTCGATCTCCGAAAGAATGTCCGCTCCGCCGACCCGGAATCCCAGGTCCCTCACCTGCAGGGCGAGGGACCTGGGACCGGGACGATCTCTCATTGGGGGAGACTTTAGTTAATTTTTGAAATGCGCTGCGACCGGAGGAGCCGTCGTTGAGGAGGCCAGCGTACGCAGGACCACGGGCTTTAAGCCGCCGTTGATCGTCTGGACCAGACTGACCTGGTACATCGGCTGGAGCATCGCGTGGTCCGAAGTGCGGATGGTCTCTTCGCCCTTTGGCGCGAGGAAGCTCCAACCCGCCAGCCCCTTGATCATCGCGTTCACGTTGGTCCCGCCACCGGTTTGAATGGCGCGCACCAGCATCTGCGCCCAGACGAATCCGTCCGGCGTGAAGAGGTCCGGCTGCTGGTGGTACTTCTGCTCCATCGCCTTGATGAGGTACTTATTGGGCGCGTTGGACGAGCCGTTCGAGACGTAGAGCGACAGGTAGTTGATCGAAGTGCTGATCGTCCCGTAGAAAGGGTAGGTGGCGATGTTCCCGAGACCCGTGACCACGTGCGCGGTGGCGAGCGCACCTTGCTGGGAAAGCGCCTGCACGAGGGGCGCGCCGGTGGTGCCGGCCCACGCGAGGAAGATGATGTCCGGCTTGTCCTGTTGCACCTGCAGCGCCGTGGCCGTGAAGTCCGTCGTCGTGAGCGGCACGAGCAGACTGTCCACCGTGTCGCCGAGGCTCTTGAAGGCGTTGGTAGCGTCGGTCACGTACGACTGGCCGAAGGCGAAGTCCTGACCGAGCACCAAGATGGTCTTGCCGGTGCCGAGCGCTTGCACGTAGGACTTGGCTGTCTGCACGTCTTGGTAGGTCTGGCGACCGGACCGGAAGGTGTAGCGGTTAACACCCGTGATCGCGTCGTCGGCCGCCGCGCCCGAGAGGTAGAGCACTTTGTTCTGGGCGGCGAGGGGCGCAAGCTCGTCGGCGATACTCGAGTCACCGGTTCCGCCGATGATCTTGTAGCCCGCGCCGACGTACGCCTTGAAGTCCGTCACGGCGGTCGTCGGGTTGTCGGCGTCGTCATCCCAGTTGATGTCGAGCTTCCGGCCGTTCACCTTGTCGGTGCCGTTGGTCGCGTACTTAAGACCGATGTTGAAGCCCTGGCGCCACTCGGTCTCGTACGCGGAGTAGATGCCCGTCTGTTCGAGAATCATGCCAACCTTGACCGGACCCTTCGCGGCGGCGGCACCGGAAAGTTGAGACGTACCGACGCTCGCGCCAAGCGCCACCATGGCCAGCGACATGGTGACCGCGGTCAATCGAAAGTGCCTTCCCATTTCCCCCCTTGAAACGTGCCGCCCCCATGGCCGCGTGAGTGACAGTAAAGCAGAGCCTCGCGAGAATGTCAAGTGAATCACCTCTCATATTTCAGAGACACCAATCTCGCCTTGGGTGACATGGAACCCTAAAAGACCAGCAAAACCGAGCAAATCACTCGTCGCGCGGCGTCGGCCACTGTTGCTGCTCGGTTGAGTGCGAAGACGCCAGCGGGCGAAGGCTCGCCTCGATCAGGGTCTGGACGCTAGCGAGTTCGCACCGGCCTCGACACCATCGTCTAGCGCAGGGCCGCTTCCACGGCCACTCGCGCGATGTTGGCGCCGCGCGTACTACCCGGCACGAACTGCATCTTGTTGGGCGTGTACGCAATGGTGATGCCGAAGTCTTGGTCCATGACGACCAGCGAGCCAAGTCCTGCCCAGAAGCAGCCGTGCGGACCGAGCGGCGTCACGCTGCTGGCGAGTCCGTAGCCCATTCCGAAGTTCGCCTCGATGCCGAGCACCAGATCGACGCCGTGCGCTTGGGTCTCGAAGATCTGAGCGCCGGTCTTCTCGGAGAAGAATCGCTTCCCATTGAACTCGCCCTTGTTCGCCACGATGGACTGGATCGTCGCCACTGAGCGTGCGTTGCCGTGCCCGTTCGAGGCGGGGATCTCCGCCGCGCGCCACCACCGGTGCCAGGGCCACGTGAAGTCAATCGGCGGCGACATCCAAGAGCGGTACGCGATCGAGTGAGGGTCCATCCCTTCGAGGACGTTTCCGGCCCCCGGAATCACGAGGCTGACCCGCGACTCCTCCGACTCGGGCAAGCCCACGTAAAAGTCAGCGTCGAGCACGTCGGTGACCTCGGACTTGAAGAACTGAGCGAACGAGGTGCCCGTGATTCGACGGACGATCTCACCAATGAGGTATCCCTGGGTCACGAGGTGATAACCCGAAGCGGTGCCCGGCTCCCACCAAGGGGCCTGGGCGGCCAGAGCGCGCGTACAGAGGTCCCAGTCGGCCAGGTCTTCGGGCTTGAGCATCGCGTCAAAGCCGGCCAGCCCCGAGGTGTGACCCATCACGTGGCGGACTTCAATGGACCCCTTGCCCTGCTGGGCGAATTCGGGCCAGTACTTGGCGACCGGCGCGTGAAAATCGAGCTCGCCCCGGTCAGCCAGCATCAGTGCCACGAGGAACGTCATGGTCTTCGTCACGGACCAAACGTTCAAGATCGTGTCGCGCTCCCAGAGTGTCGTCTTCTGCTCGTCGGCGTACCCACCCCAGATATCGGCGACCAACTCGCCTCGCAGATAGACAGCAATCGACGCGCCGACGTCCTCACCGCTGCTGAGTTGCTCCTCGAAGACCTCACGCAGCGGCGAGAAGTTATCGGTGGTGTAGCCCTGAACGATCGACATCGTGTCTCCAGTTTCTTTCGTCACGTCCGATGAAGTCTTCCCGACAATAGCGACTCAAGTCTCGACTGCTCGACCTTTGTCGTCACGGCACGAAGCCAAGCTACTGATCCGCAACTCGGTCACCAGTTGAATTTCAACAGTTCCGACCCCCGTCAACTCGTGACGGCGCTCGGAATTGAACGCTCCGAGCGAGGGTCTCAAACCGCGTTTCTCCATTGCGACACTGTTCAGGCACCAGTCGCGTCGCCCGCGATTTCCTCCAGAGTTGCTCGCTGTTCGACGGTCGGCGACGAGCGGCAGACTCGCCCTGCATCGGCGCATCGGCCTCTTCGAGTAGTCACTCCGCTCCGATTCTCCGTCACTGGCTTGTTGACGATTGGGCTTTGAGATGCAACTCGCGAGGCTTGCCGGAGCATGGTGGCCCGTAGCTTCCCTCGTAGTGAAGGGAGTGGATAGAGTACGCGATGTGCGCGCAACGACCTTTCACGGACGTGTCCGTGGCGAATGACTTCTCGGTCCGACCGGGCGCCACGGGTCCACCCGATCTCTTTCTAGACGAATCGACGACGAAGCGCGTCGGACAATCCAGCAAGGGCAAGGGGGCGCGCACCCGACGCAAATTGGTCGCGGCCGCCGAAGAAGTCTTCAACACCTATGGCTACTACGACGCGTCAATCGTCAAGATCACCGAAGCGGCCGGCGTCGCCCAGGGCACGTTCTACGTGTACTTCCGAAGTAAAAAAGAGATCTTCGACGAGGTCGTCGCCGATCTCAACCGCCGGGTACGTCACGCCATGTCCGAGGCGGCTCGCGGCGCCACCACCCGCCTGGAGGCCGAGCGTCTCGGTTTTGCCGGGTTTTTCCGCTTCACCACTGAGCACCCGGCGCTCTATCGAGTGATTCGCCAGGCGGAGTTCGTCTCGCCCGGCGCGCTTCGCAACCACTACGAGAAGGTAGCCGAGGGCTACGTCGCCCCGTTGCGCGAGGCGATGGCAGCGGGAGACGTCACGCCCGGTGACCCGATGATCCTCGCCTGGCTGCTGATGGCGATCGGTGAGTCCGTCGGACTGCGCTGGATCATTTGGGACGAGGCGAAGGCCGTTCCCACCGAAGTCTTCGACGAGATGATGGTCATCATCGCTCGGATGCTCGGCGGAACGACCAGTACCGCGTACGGTGACGGCACCTCCGACCCTCCGTCGCCTCACGTCGACGGTGAGGTACAACGAAGTTACGACTCGGCCACCGAGGAAGCCGCGCCGCCGGCCGAAGGTTGAAACCAGTGAGGCCACCGTGCAGGCTGTCCTCAACGGCGATGCGTGGCTCATGAGCGAGCGAGATCACGACCTCCACGTGATTGGTCGATGGATCAGCGAACGCGCGCGCCAGACGCCGCGCCGCAGCGCCATCGAGTTCGATGGCCGCGCCACTACCTACGCCAAACTCGACGCCCGATCGACCGATCTCGCCAGGGCCCTCCTTCACTACGGACTGAATCCGGGCGACCGGATTGCCACCCTCACCGAGAATCGCCCCGAGCACGTCGAGCTGCTCTTCGCCTGCGCCAAAGCCGGTCTCATCATGGCGCCCTTAAATTGGCGTCTCGCGGCGCCCGAGCTCGCGGCGCAACTCAAGATCTTCACGCCAGCACTCATCACGAGTTCGAACATGCACCGTGCGCGAATGGAAGAGGCGCATTCGTTGGCGATGAGTGCGACGCCGGTGATCGATCTCGAAACTCTCGCACAGGAATTGGGACCCGCCTCGCTCGTCAGCGCGCTCCCCGCCGTCGACGACGATGACGGACTGTTGATCATCGCGACGTCGGGGACCACCGGCACGCCAAAGGGCGTCGTGCTGACTCACGCCAACTGCTTTTGGACCAACCTCGGCTTCGATCTCGCCGCCCCGATGAACGGCGACGACGTCGTGTTGCAGGTGCTGCCCCAGTGTCACGTCGGGGGTTGGAACGTGCAACCGCTGCTCGCCTGGTGGATGGGAGCGACGGTGGTGCTCGAGCCGTCGTTCGAGCCCGCGCGGGTGCTCGACCTTGTCGCGCGTCGACGAGTCACGACGATGATGGGCGTGCCGGCGACGTACCTCTTGCTCGCGCAGCAACCCGGATTTGCTGAGGCCGACCTCGCGAGCCTGCGCCGGGTCCTCGTCGGTGGCGCGTCGATGTCGCTCGCGTTAATCGAGCAGTGGCAGTCGCGAGGCGTCGAAGTAGTCCAGGGCTACGGGCTGACGGAGGCGTCGCCGAACGTCCTATGTCTCGCTCCCGAGGACGCGTCGACGCATCTCGGTTCCGTCGGCAAGCCCTACACCTACGTCGAGGTGGAGCTGCACGACGATGACACCGGGGCATTCGTAGAGGGAGCGGGCCGCGGTGAGATCTACGTACGGGGTCCGAACGTGTTCCCCGGCTACTGGAACAACCCCGCCGCGACGGCGGCCGCGTTCGACGACGGTTGGTTGCGTACCGGTGACGTGGCCGAGCGCGACGAGGCCGGCTACTACCGGATCTGCGGCCGCGCGAAGGAGATGTTCGTGTCGGGAGGCGAGAACGTCTACCCGGCCGAAGTCGAGCAGGTCCTCGCCGCGTATGCCGGCGTCGCCGACGCGGCGGTCATCGCGATTGCTCACCCGCGATGGGGCGAGACGGGCGTGGCCTTCGTCGTAGCGAAACGGGGCACGACCTTGGACACGAACGCGCTGACATTGCACTGTCGCGCGAACCTCGCGGCGTACAAAGTGCCGAGCCAGTTCCGCGTGGTCGACGAACTGCCCCGTTCTACCGTCGGCAAGGTCGACAGGGTTCGTCTGACCACGATGGCGAACGAGCATTAAAAGGTTTTTCATCAGGTAAGTCGATGAGTTGGTGATCCGCAATCGCCTTGTAGTTGTGCGCCGCGCTGGGTGCCACGTGATGGCGCAACGCGTCGTCGTGCCATCGATTTAGTAGTTGAGCAACTGTGAGCATCGTGTCGGGCGCGGGCAGACCGTCATCAAGCTGACGCTGGAGCCGTTTAAGTTTGCGGACCACTTCGGCTCGAGTTTTGGCCGTCACGGTCTTTCGAACCAGTCGACCATTGCTGTCGCGTCCCACTGTCTGAACGCCCAGCCAGAGATCGTCCACCGAACGCTGATAGATCGAACCTTCGCCATTACCTTTAAAGCCCGCCATTGAGTCTCGCTTTCGCGTTGCTGACTGCGTTGCTGACAACGGTCGCTCGTGGCGGGTTTTCGCATAAAGAACCTCGGGCGAGATCATCTCTTACCGGGGATTTTTTTGGTGGGCCGTACAGTGGTGGGCCGTACAGTGGTGGGCCGTACAGTGGTGGGCCG